>OJNH01000292.1_pt1 | contig 45506 bp, 44 predicted proteins | sample 1597361 | NCBI WGS metagenome assembly OJNH01 (sample SAMEA2452136, study PRJEB22498) | human gut metagenome | biome: human feces; feature: human gut; material: feces | place: Australia | collected 2012
CAGAAGATGAAGCATTATCATTATTATATGATGAAAAAGAAAGAGAAGAAGAAAAGAAACAAGCAGAAATAGAATATGCAGAAGAACATGGATTAAATAAAGGCATATCTCAAGGTATAAAACAAACTGCTAAAAACTTATTATCAATGAATATGTCATTTGAAGACATATCAAAAGCAACAGGTCTATCAATTGAAGAAATTAATAATTTAAAATAAAAGATAACACGCGCGTTATCTTTTATTATTTATCATAAGTTGTAGGTTGTGTACCTTTAATATAGTAAACAATTTTTTTCTTTTTAGATGTATTATTCGCAAGATTTCCAGTAATAGGATTAACTAAAACTGATACAACATTTTCTGGCTTATCATACCAAGAATCATTTTTATCCCTTAAATAATTTTCCATAGTATCAGCCCATATATTTTTTGATATTTTTGAGTCACTACTTTTTATCTTTTGATTTTTATCATATCCAACCCATACACCTAAAGTATAATCTCTATTATATCCCATAATCCATGAATCAGAATCAGTAGAACCAGTTTTAATAGCATAAGTTTTAGTAAGTTTAGGTTTAATAGTAAGACATGTAGGAGCATTATAATCTATTAAAGTACTATCATAACAATTATTTAAAAGAGTACTAAGTACAAAAGTATAATTATAATCAAAAACTGTCTTTGGTGTACTTTTATGTTTATACAAAGAATTTCCCTTTAAATCTTCCACTTTTCTAATAAGATATAAATTATTTCTAACTCCTTCATTTGCAAGAGTAGAATATGCATTAGTCATTTCCATAATATTTAATTCTTCTGTTCCAAGAGGAAGTGATACAGTTTTCTCCATTTTAGTTTTAATACCTGCTTTTTTAGCAACTTCAATAATTTTATCTTCGCCTAAAAATAAATGAGTTTTAACTGCGTATATGTTATCAGAATAAGCAATCGCAAGTAAAAGAGGAATAGGTTTAGAGGGATATATATTTCCAAAATTTGCAGGACTATAAGTTTTATTATTCTCTAAAGAAAAAGTAGTAGGTTCTGATAAAAATGTAGATGAGGCAGTAAATCCATCTTCAAGCGCAGCATAATAAAGAAAGGGTTTCATAGTAGATCCAACTTGTCTTTTTGAATAAACTGCTCTATTATACTGACTTTTTTCATAATTTTTACCACCAACAAGCGCAATCACTTTACCAGTTTTATTCTCAACCATTACACTAGATGTTTGAATATCACTATCAGATTTAATATTTCCAGTAACAGCATTTTCAAGATATGTTTGTGCATTAACATTTAAATTAGTATATATTTTTATTCCATTTGTATCTAAATAATCATTTGGAATAATATCAATTTTATCAAGTTCATTCATAACAGCATCTTTATAATACATTAAAGTAGATAAATTTAATGTATCCTTTTTTCCATGATAAGTTAATTTAACATTATAAGCAGTGTCTGCTTCTTTCTTTGTAATATAACCGTTAGTAACCATTGAATCAAGTATAACTCTTTGTCTTTTCTTAGCTTTAGTTTCATTATTAATAGGTGAATATTCTTGTGGTGAACCTGGAATACCTGCGAGCATAGAACTTTCAGCAAGAGATAAATCTTCCGCAGATTTATTAAAATAATATTTAGCAGCATTTTGTATTCCCATAACACCATTACCATAATTAATAGTATTTAAATAACCTTCAAGTATTTCATCTTTTGAATAATTAATTTCAAGTTTTAATGCAAGCCATGCCTCTTTAAATTTTCTATTCCAATTTCTATCAAAATTAAGATATAGATTTCTTGCATATTGTTGTGATATAGTAGATGCTCCTTCAATAATAGAGCCATTTTTAGCATTTTTATACATTGATTTTAATATTCTCACATAATCAAATCCATTATGTTTATAAAATCTTTTATCTTCAATAGAAATAGTCGCATTAATTAAATCTTTATCAATTAGCTTTAAACTAATCCATTCTTTTGAGCCATTTCCCTTATAAATTACATTATCATCTTTATCATAAATAATTATATTATTAGTTTTTTTTAAGTCCATTTTAGGCGAAAGACTAATATAAAAGTAAATAAATGTAAATAATATACATATAAAAAAACTAAAAAAAACAAACGATTTTAGCAGTATTCTTTTCCATTTCATATAATTTCACCTATATTTCCTTTATTATTATGTAAAAAAAAAGAAAAAATATGAGTGCATTTTTACTATATATATGATATAATGCTACTTGAAAAAAAGATTGGTGATTTTTTTTGAAAAAAGTATATATTGATTATAAGATAAAAAATAATGATGAAATATTAAAAAAAGAAAACTTAGAAGCAGTTTATAAAGTAAATGAATATTTAAAAATAAAAGATATAGATGGAAATATAAATATTTCTTTCGATAATGGTAATATTATTATGGAAAGAGATAATAATGAATCAAATCTGTTATTTAATTTTGTATTAGATAAAGAAACAGAATCAAAGTATTTTATTAAAAACTTAAACTTTTATATTGATACAAAAGTAAAAACAAATCATTTACAAATAGATGATGATAGAATTATAATTGAATACGACTTATGGTTATCTGATGAATATTCTGGTAACTTTAAATATGAAATTATATTAAAGGAGGTATAAAGATGCTTGATTTTAAAAAAGAAATATCTAAACTAATAAGTAAAGAATTGAATATGGAAGATGATTTAATATATTCTTTCATTCAGCTAACAAAAGATGAAACAAATGGTGATTATTCTTTTCCATGTTTTAGTTTAGCAAAAACTTTAAGAAAATCTCCAATGATGATTGCAGACGAATTAAAAGAAAAAATAAATAATACTGATTTTATAGATAAAATAGAATCAGTAAGTGGATATTTAAATTTTTATATCAAAAAAGAAGTTTTAATAAGAGAAGTAATAAATTCATTTGATGAAGAAAAAGAGAAATTTGGTTCATCAAATATTGGACAAGATAAAACAGTATTAATAGATTATTCTTCTCCAAATATTGCAAAACCTTTTCATATTGGTCATTTAAGATCAACAGTAATAGGTCAATCATTATATAGAATTTATAAAGAGCTTGGATACAATGTAGTTGGAATAAATCATTTAGGTGATTATGGAACACAGTTTGGTAAGTTAATAGAAGCTTATAAACTTTGGCATAATGAATATAATATAGATGAAAATCCAATTGATGAATTAACTAAAATGTATATAAGAATAAATGAATTATGTGAAGAAAATCCTGAAGTATTAGAAAGATGCAGAAATAATTTTAAATTACTTGAAGAAAAAGATGAATATTGTATGAATCTTTGGAACAGATTTAAAGAACTTAGTTTAGAAGAATTTAAGAAAACATATGATTTACTTGGAACAAGTTTTGATAGTTATAAAGGAGAAGCATTTTATAGCGATAAAACAAATGAAGTATTAGAAATATTAGAAAAAAATAATAAAATAACTTTATCAGAAGGTGCTAAAGTAGTAGACTTAGAGCAAGATGGAATAAATACACCATGTATCATTCAAAAATCAAATGGTTCATCAATATATGCGACTCGTGATTTAGCCGCTATACTTTATAGAGCAAGAACATATGATTTTGATAAATGTATATATGTTACAAGTTATGAACAAGATTTGCACTTTAAACAAATATTTGCAGTAGCAAAATACCTTGATTTAGATGAAAAATACGTTGATGGATTAATTCATGTATCATTCGGAATGGTAAAATTAGCAAGTGGCAAGTTATCCACAAGAAAAGGTAACATAATAAAATTAGATGATTTATTAAATGAGGCAATCAAAAGAGCAAAATCTATAATAGAAGAAAAAAATCCTAATTTGGATAATATAGATGAAATAGCAAGAAAAGTTGGAGTAGGCGCAGTTATATTTAATGATTTATATAATAGTAGAATAAAAGATGAATTATTTGATTATGATATAATGCTTAATTTTCAAGGAGAAACATGTCCATATATTCAATACATGTTTGTAAGAATTAATAGTGTCTTAGAAAAGTCAAATAGTAAAATTTTACTAGAAAATGTAAATATAAATAAAATAAATGATGATTTATCGTATAGAATGGCAAAAATAATATATAATTTTAGTGATACCATTAAAGAAGCAGCAAGTAAAAATGAACCATATATTATTTCAAGATACTTAATAGACCTTGCAAAAGCATATAGTTCATTCTATAATGAGAATAAAATATTATCTGATGACCTTGAAGAAAGAGATTCAAGATTATATTTAGTAAATATGGTTGGAAATATACTTAAGAAAGGAACTTATTTGCTTGGTATTGAAATGCCAAATAAAATGTAGTGAACAAATAATAATTTTAAGAATATAAATATAGCAAATAATAAGAAAGAGGTAAAAATATGAGCATAAGAGAAAAAGATAAGTTAGATTTAGAATTAATGAGCTATACTGATATAGCATATGAAATTATTAAGGAAGATAAAAAACAGTATAATACTCCAAATTTATTTAGAGAAGTATGTAATTTACTTGAATTATCAGAAGCTGAATTTGAAGCAAAAATAGGAGACTTTTTTACAGCACTTACAACAGATAAAAGATTTATTTTAATGGATAGTGTTAATTGGGATTTAAAAGAAAATCATGTTGTAAAAGTAGTTGTTGATGATGGTGAAGATGATGCAGTAGATGTAGTAGACGATGAAGAAGAAAGTGAAGATGAAGAAGAAGAAACAACTGATGAAGATGACGCGATAGAAGATGATTATACAGATGAATCAGATGATGATTACATGGAAGATGATTTAGAAGATTTAAATATAGTTGATGAAGACGATATAGAAGAGTAGGTGAAAAAATGATAGATAGATTAGAAGCAACTTTAGAAAAGTACAATAGTTTAACAGAAGAACTTAGTAAACCAGAAGTTTTAAGTGATGTAAAAAAGATGACTTCACTATCTAAAGAACAAGCATCACTTGCAGATATTATAGAAAAATATAAAGAATATAAAAAAGTTGTTAGTGATATTAACGATGCAAAAGAAATGCTAGATGATAAAGAAATGGCTGCATTTGCAAAAGAAGAAATATCAAGACTTGAAACAGAAAAAGAAAATTTAGAAAAAGAACTTGAAGTACTATTACTTCCAAAAGATCCTAACGATGATAAAAATACTATAGTTGAAATAAGAGGTGCTGCAGGTGGGGATGAAGCAAATCTTTTTGCAGGAGACTTATTTGAAATGTATAGTAGATATGCAGAAAATATGGGATGGAAAATAGAAATAATAAATGCTGTAGAAGGAACAAGTGGTGGATATTCACAAATAGAATTCATGGTTAAGGGAGAAAATGTATACTCAAAACTTAAATATGAATCAGGAACACATAGAGTTCAAAGAGTTCCAAGTACAGAATCACAAGGAAGAGTTCATACATCAACTGCGACAGTTGCAGTACTTCCAGAAGTAGAAGATATAGATATAGAAATAAAAGATAGTGATATAAGAGTAGACGTATATAGAAGTAGTGGTGCAGGAGGACAAGGAGTAAATACAACAGATAGTGCAGTTAGAATAACATATTTACCAACAAATACAGTAGTAACTTGTCAAAATGAAAGAAGTCAGCTTAAAAATAAAGAACAGGCTATGAAAGTATTAAAAAGTAAAATATATGAAGATTTACAAAAGAAACAAAATGCTGAAATAGAAGACGAAAGAAGAAGTAAAATTGGTACAGGAGATAGAGCAGAAAAAATAAGAACATATAACTATCCACAAAATAGAGTAACTGATCATAGAATTAATTTAACAATAATGCAGTTAGATAGAATTATGCAAGGTAAATTAGATGAAATAATAGAAGCTCTAATTAATGAAGACCAAAGAAGAAAACTTGCAGGAGAATAATGACAGATATAGAATATTTAAAAAAATATTATAATGGTGATATTAATAATGCATTAAAAAGATTAGAAATGGGTGAACCTGTTCAATATATAGTTGGTAATGTTGACTTTTTTGGATATAAAATAAATGTTGATAAAAGAGTTTTAATACCAAGATTTGAAACTGAGGAACTTGTTGAAAATACTATAAAATATATAAAAAAGTATTTTAGTTTACCAGTAGATATATTAGAAGTAGGGACTGGATCTGGATGCATTAGTATTGCCCTAAAAAAAGAATTAGAAAATATAAATATAACTGCTAGTGATATATCAAGTGATGCATTAGAAGTTGCTTTATCAAATGCAAAAGAAAATAATGCAGATATTAATTTTGTAAATACAGACATTTATAAAGGAATAAATAAAAAATTTGATTGTATAATAAGTAATCCACCTTATATTTCTAAGAATGAAAAAATAATGGATATAGTATATAATAATGAACCTCATTTAGCATTATTTGCGGATAACAATGGATTATATTTTTATGAAGAAATAATAAAGAATGCTAAAAATATATTAAAAGATAAATATTTAATATGCTTTGAAATAGGTGAAAGTGAAGCAAAAAGTGTTACATCATATGCACATAAATATTTAGATAATCCAAAAGTCATAGTAAAAAAAGACTTAGAAAAAAGAGATAGAATGATTTTTATACATAATTTTGAATAAAATTAAAATAATCGTCCATACATAGAGTGAAAGGATGATTTTTTTATGAAAAAGTATATAATTTTAATTCTAGCAATAATATCTATGATATATGTTTTTACAAGTGTTAAAGCAGAGGATACAATAATTCCAGATGAAGCAATAAGATTTAGAGTAATCGCAAACAGTAATACAATTTATGATCAAAATATAAAAGTTCAACTTAAAAATGTAGTACAAAATAAAATATTTGAACTAACAAAGGGAACAGAAACAATAGAAGAAACAAGAAAAATATTAAAAGATAATATTGATTTATTAGATAATTTAACAAAAGAAACATTAAAGAATTTAGGATATGATAAAGATTATAAAATAAATTATGGTTATAATTATTTTCCAAAAAAGAAATATAAAAGCGTAACATATAAAGAAGGAATGTATGAATCATTAGTTATAACATTAGGTACTGGTGAAGGAGATAACTGGTGGTGTGTATTATTCCCACCATTATGCTTAGTAGAAGCAGATGAAAGCACAACAAGTGATGCAGAATATACATTTTTTATAAAAGAAATTATTGATAAATATACTAAATAAAACTCCATATTGTGAGTTTTTTTCATTTTATTCAAATAATTTGACAAAATAAACCTTTTATGTTAGTATATAGCACGTTATTTGAAAGAGAGGGGATTTCAATGAAAGAGATTACTATTAAACGTAAAGATAGAAATATCGATGTAATAAAGGAAAAAATGTTAGAAATACTTGATGAATATGAAGAAGCAAAAGAAGAAAATAATGAAGATACAATGATAAAATTAGAAGGTTATTTCAATAAACAAAAGGCTTTAATGGAAGATTCTAAAGAGTATTTTGATTCATATGATACAGATGATATGAAAATGCAAGCAAATTATGATACAGATATAGATAATGTTAGAGAAGCAAAATATATTTTAGCTGGTAAAAAGGGTTATGAAAAAAATTCTGACTTATATAATGATTTAATGTCTTCTAGAACAATGGAAGAAGCAAAAGAAGTATTAGAAAATAAACCAGAAAAAAAGAGAAAGTTTGTATTTAGAAAATTTAAAAAACAATTCATAGCTATTGGATTAGTAGCGGCTTTAGGTTTAAGTGCTTTAGGAATATCACATTTTAAAAAGAAAAATCATCAAAAAAACAATGTTCCAATTGAAACAACTACAGAATATAAAGATGATATGACTGATGATTCAATAAAAGAAGAAAATGATATAATTATACCAGAAACAGATGTAAATAATTTTAGTAATGATAATGTTTCTGTTGATGAATCATATAAAAACTTAAAATATACAGGTAATGGTGAAACAGTATCTGGTTATGCACAAACAAGTGGAGTAGGTGCAGGTGGTTCAGTTGGTTCAACAGGAACAACAGTTACTGAAAAATCAAATGATAATCTTGTATTACCACCAAAACCAGCAGATACAGTATCAACAGTTATTGTTCCAGAACAACCAGAAAATAATCAAACAACTGGTTCAGTAACAGAAGTGCCAGGTAATAATGATAATAATACAAATAAAGATAATACAGAAAAAGTAACAATAGATGAAAACGAAGAAGTACCAAATCCTAGTGAAAATAATCCTAGTGAAATAGAAGAAGATCCAAGTAATAATAATGGAAATGATAATAACAATAACAATGATAACAACAATAACAACAATAATAGTGATAATAATGAATCAAATACAACAGAAGATGTTGTAATTCCACCAAAACCAGAAGAAAATAATCCTAGTAAAATAGAGGAAACTGGTGATGATGATATAATTTATTTTGATGAACATGGTAATTCATATACAATACCAAATTCAACAAAATCTCAAGAAACTACAGAAGAAAAAACAACATCATCAAAAGTTCAAGAAACTATAGAAAATACAAAAGAAGAAGAAAAAACAACTATAGAAGAAAATGAAGAAGTTCCTTCATTTGAAACACCAACAGAAATAGAAGAAGAAAAATCTTCAATAACAGAAGAAAAAGAACAATATATTGCATTAAGAGAAGCTATAACATCAGCATTAGCTCAAAATAATGTAGAAACTGAGAACATGGAAGAATCACAAGTTCTTACATATAGAATGTAATTTAAGGGGGTATAATTTATGAAATCAAATAAAAAAAGACTTGCAACTATGTCACTTGGTGCTATGATGTTAGCAAGTGGTCTTACAGGTTGTAAAGAAAAAACAAATACAGTTGATTTAACAGAAGATATTACAACTGAAATTACTACAGAAAATGTATTAACAACAGAAGCAGTTGATTTAGAAGAAGAAAGAGCAAAAACTCGTGAATCACAATATAAAACTTTAGCAGAAAATTCATATAATACTTATAAAGAATTCTATGATGATATTAGTGTTTCTTCTTCACAAATAGAAAAATTAGTAAAAATATTAAATGAGGATTTATCTGGTATAACTACAGATGATGCAAGAGATGCATATGCATTAATTGATCAAATTATTTTATCAGATAATATGCATCATCAAATTGATAAATATATATTCTCACCAGATTCAACTGACATACCAGTATATGCACATCCAAGAATATCAGAATTTATATCAAATGATAGTGCAGATTTAAAAGAATTCTTAATTAGAGCAGAAAATTTAAGAGATGAAATTTATAATGCATATACAGTAGGAACAGAAGAAGATAGAAAAGTAGCCACAGAAGATGCTGCAAAATTAGTAGATTATGAAGCAATTCAATATAGACATAGTGGATCAATAATGAATGATAATACATTATCATCACCTAAGAGAATGCTTGCAAGTAACTATGAAAAAAATATAATTGGAATGTTAAATTCAATATCAGTTAATCAACCAGAAATGGAATCTTCAGAAGGATTTACTATATATTTAGTATCTAATGTATCTGTATCAGTAGATGAAAATGGAGAAAAAGTATATGATTATAGTGGAACAGATGATGTAGCATTCTCTGATGGTAAAGAATTAAGAGAATTACTTGCTAAGTGTGAACAAGGAAAATATATAGAGACATGTTGTAGTGAATTAGCATCAATAATAAAACAAATTCAAGAAAATAATTTAACACAATCAAGAAGTGAATTAAAAGATATGTATGAAGCAAAGAAAAATTTATTATCACAAATGAAACAAGATTTTTATAAAAGTATTTGTTCAAATGTAGAAAATGAAATAAATTCTAAATCATATGGATATAACATATCAATAAATGGATAAGTAGACAAAAGTCTACTTTTTCTTTACACTTTTTATTTTGTTCTTTAATAAAGTGTGCTAAAATAATATAGACACATATACTAAATATATAGGAGGTACATATGAACATACTAAAAGTGCAAGGTGGAAAAGAATTAGAGGGAAGAGTAAAAATAAGTGGTGCTAAAAATAGTGCAGTTGCATTACTACCAGCAACTCTTTTATGTGATGAAAGTGTAAATTTACTTAATGTTCCTGACATTTCAGATACAGTAGCATTATTTGATATTCTTTCATATTTGGGTGCTAAAATAACAAACTTAGGAGAAGAATCATATAAGATTGATGTTAGTAATATAGAAAATAAACCGATAACAGATGAAATGTCTAATAAATTAAGAGCGTCATATTATTTTATGGGTGCTCTTCTAGGTAAATATAAAAAAGCAGTAGTTTCATATCCAGGAGGGTGCAGTATTGGATCTAGACCTATAGATTTACATTTAAAAGGATTTGAAAGTCTAGGTGCTAAAATTGAATATGAAGAAAATAATATAATTATTAGTGCTGAAGAATTAAAAGGAAGCAATATATATTTAGATTTTGCAAGTGTTGGAGCAACTATAAATATAATGCTTGCAGCAGTAAAAGCAGAAGGAACAACAATAATAGATAATGCGGCTAGAGAACCAGAAATAGTAAATATAGCAATGTTTTTAAACAGTATGGGAGCAAAAATAACAGGTGCTGGAACAAGTACTATAAGAATAAAAGGTGTAAAAAATATGCACTCATCAGTACATGAAGTTATACCAGATAGAATAGAAGCAGGAACATATATAATGATAGGTGCTTGTGCATGTAAGAGACTTGTCGTAGAAAATATAATACCAGAACACTTAGAAGCGTTGACACAAAAGCTAATAGAAATGGGAGTAGATTTAAAAATAGAAGATGATTCAATATATATATCAAATAAAAATAAATTAAAAGCGGTAAAAATAAAAACACAGGTATATCCAGGCTTTCCAACAGACATGCAACAAGTAATGTCAGCACTTATGACTAGAGCAGAAGGAAAATCTGTAATAGAAGAAACTATTTTTGAAAACAGATTTCAAAATTTATATGAATTAAGGAAAATGGGGGCAAATATTGAGGTTAGTGGTAACAAAGGATATATTTTTGGACCTACAAAATTAAGAGGAAAAACAGTAAATGCAACAGATTTAAGAGCGGGTGCATCACTTGTACTCGCAGCCCTTATCGCAGAAGGAACAACAACAATAAATAATGCAGATTACATATTAAGAGGATATGAACATATAACAGAAAAACTTACATCTTTAGGTGCTAAAATAGAACTAACTCAAATATAATTTACTAGTAGTAATACTAGGGAGTGGGTATATGAAGATGAAAATATTAATATTATTTCTGTTTTTTACAGGCATTATATTTATTTCGTATGTAAAGAGTAATAAAGAAGAAATAAATTATACAATTATAGGAGAAAAAGAACTATTTTCAAATAATATTATATCCAAAAATTTTTCTGATTTAATATATGATGAATTGTCAAAAAAGAATAATTTTGGTTTTTATTCCAAAGAATTTACATATAAAAATATAAGAACAATTGATATGATAAATAACATTAATAATAATGTAAGTATAGATAATATATATATACAAAATATATTAAAAAGGACAAATGTTCTTATAATAAATACAGGGAACAATGAAATAAATTATAAATTATCGAAAGTAGACAGTAATGAAAATAATGATAATGAAATATATAATTATTTAGATGAAGTATATAAAGATATAAAAGTATTAATAGAAAAAGTAAAAGATTTAAATGAAGGAAAAATAATATTTCTTGGAATATATAATGATACAGGAAACAAAGATAATGATAAATATTATAAATATATAAATGAAAAATTAGAATTATTAATGCATTCAAATGACATAGATTACTTAAATTTATTTTATGTATTAAATAAAAATGAAGATTATCTAACAAAAGGAAACAATATTTATATAACAAATGAGGGTAATATTGCAATTTTTAATAAATTATATCGTAAAATTGATCAATTATACTTGCATAAACAACGCTAAATTGTTATAATATTAAAGATTTTAGTAATTCTATGACTAAAAAAATAGTTATGGCGGAAGGAGAAATAAAAATGGCAAAACAAGGAAATATTGAATATATGGATACTACAGTTACTTGTGCTTGTGGTGAAACATTTACAACAAAGTCAACAAAACCAGAAATTCGTGTAGATGTTTGTTCTAAATGTCATCCTTTTTATACTGGAAAACAAACAAGAGCATCTAAAGCAGGTAATGTAGAAAAATTTAATGCTAAATATGGATTTAAATCAGAAGAAAAATAAGCTAAATACTAGTTTATTTTTTTTTTATGTTTTATAATAATAATGGGTGAATGAAATGAAAATAGGAATAGCGTCAGATCATAGAGGATATGAATTAAAACAAAAAATAATAAGAGATATGAAAGACATTGAATTTGTGGATTTTGGAACAAATTCAGATAAGAGTGTGGATTATCCTGATTATGCATTTAAGTTATGCACAGGAATAATAAATAAAAAAGTAGATTTAGGAATTGCAATATGTGGTTCAGGAATAGGAATAAGTATTGCATGTAATAAAGTAAAAGGAATAAGATGTGCAAGAGTTACAACTATTAAAGATGTAAAAGTAACAAAGAAAGATAATAATGCAAATGTAATAGCGTTTTCTAGTGATGTAAATTATGACAAAGTTAAAAGAATGATAGAAGAATTTATAAATACACCATTTAGTAATGAAGAAAGACATATAAAAAGAATTAATAAAATTAGTGAATATGAAAGATTAAATTAACATATACTTTAACGGGTGAAGACTATGAAAAAAATAGTAGTAATCATAATAAGTGTTATATTTATACCTTTTATAATTACTAGTTTTTTTTATGAGTATAAAGTAAAAAATATACAATCTGGATTTAATTCAAATAAAGATGAAACAGTAGTTAGAGTTCTAACAAAGAATAATACTGTGGAAAAAATTAATTTAGAGGATTATTTAGTTGGAGTAGTATCAGGAGAAGTACCAGTTTCATTTGAAAAAGAAGCAATAAAAGCGCAAGCAGTAGCAGCAAGAACATATGCATTAAAACAAATAGAAAACCATAAAAATTATGAATATGATGTAAAAGATGATACATCATCACAGGTATATCAAACAGATGAAGAATTAAGAAATAAATGGGGTAATAATTATGATGAATATGTAAAAAAAATAAAGGAATGCGTAAATGAAACAGAAGGAGAATATGTTTCATATAATAACGAAGTAATATATGCCTTTTTCTTTTCCACAAGTAATGGAAAAACAGAAGACAATAAAAATGTATTTGGAAAAGATTTACCATACTTAAAAGTTGTAGATAGTAGTTTTGATGAATCAGAAACAAAGAACTTTACCACAGTAAAAACAGTATCATTAGATGATTTTTATAAACAATTAGATTTAGAAAAAAGTGATGAATTAAATATAACTGATATAGTAAAAACAGAATCGGGTAGAATATCAAGTATTATGGTAAACGGGAAGGCTTTTACGGGAAGAGATTTTCAAAAAAGATTATCACTTAGATCAAATGATTTTACTATACAAAAAAATAATGAAAATATATCAATAATAACAAAAGGATTTGGTCATGGTGTTGGAATGAGTCAATATGGCGCAAATGCACTTGCAAAAAGACATAAAACATATGATGAAATACTTAAATATTATTATCAAGGTACAAATTTACAAAAATTATAAAAAAATTGTATAAAATAAGAAAAATCTACCAAACTTAAAATGAGGTGGATAAAATGAAAGAAAGAAAAAGAAAATTAAAACCATTTGTAATGCCAATGGTATATGCATTAGCATTTACAGCATTAGTATTATCCTTATCAGCATTAGATAGTATTCAAAATAAAAAGGTGTCAAAAGCAGATGATAATTATACATATGTTAACAATAGTATAATATCAAGTAACGTACCTGTAGTAAAAGAAGAAAAAATTATGGTAAAACCATATACAAGTGAAAAAGTAGAAATATCAAAAAAATTCTATGATACAAATGCAAGTGATGAAGAAAAACAAAATTCACTTATTTATTATAATGATACATATATGCAAAATTCAGGAATTTTGTATAAATCTAGTGAAACATTTGATGTTGTTAATGTACTAGATGGTACAGTAGTTGATGTAAAAAAAGATGAAGTATTAGGTAATGTTGTAGAAGTTAAACATTCTAATAACTTAATAAGTACTTATGAAGGATTATCCACAGTAAATGTAAAAAAAGATCAACTTTTAAAACAAGGAGATGTAATTGGTAAAAGTGGAAAACTAGAATTAGGTGAATCTTTAGAAAATAGTTTATTATTTGAATTAATTAAAGATGGTAAATATGTAAATCCTTTAAATTATTTAGATAAAAAAATCAGTGACCAATAATTTAATCATAAAAAAGTAAAAAAATTATATATTTTACTATAGAGGTGTTTAACTTGAATAGTAAGATATATAAAAGAATAAAAGAAGAATCAGATTATATATTAAAAGAAAACTTAACAGTAAGAGAAATAGCAAAAAAAATAAATGTAAGCAAAAGTACTGTTCATAAAGATTTACATGAAAGACTTTATGATATTGATAAAGATTTATTTAATAAAGTAGATAAAATATTACAAAAACATTTAGAAGTAAGGCATATTAATGGAGGATATGCAACTAAAATAAAATATGAAAAATTAAGAAAGGGATGATATCTTGCTAGGTAAAGATATAGGAATAGATTTAGGAACAGCAAATGTTTTAATATATGTAAAAGGACAAGGTATTGTCATAAATGAGCCTAGTGTAGTTGCAATTGAAACAGAAACAAAAAAGGTTCTTGCAGTAGGTGAAGAAGCTCATAAGATGTTGGGAAGAACTCCAGGTAAAATTAGGTCAATTAGACCACTAAAAGATGGTGTAATTGCAGATTTTGAACTAACAGAAGCAATGCTTAATAGCTTTATAAAAAAAATCAAAGCAAAGGGTACATTTACTAGACCTAGAATTTTAATTTGTTGTCCATCAAACATAACAAAAGTAGAAAGAAATGCAATTAGAGAAGCAGCTGAGAGTGCAGGAGCAAAAAAAGTATTTGTTGAAGAAGAACCAAAAGTAGCAGCAGTAGGTGCAGGACTTGATATAAGTGCTCCATCAGCAAGTATGGTTATTGATATTGGTGGAGGAACAACAGATATAGCGATTCTTTCATTAGGAGATATTGTAAATAGTAAGTCAATAAGAGTTGCTGGAGATTTATTTGATCAAGATATAATAAAATATGTTAAAAATAAGTATAAATTAATTATTGGTGAAAGAACAGCAGAGGATGTAAAAATAAAAATAGGTACTGTTTATCCAGAAGAAAAAAAAGAAAAGATGACTATTAGAGGTAGAGATATGATAACAGGATTACCAAATTCTATTACCGTAAATTCAAAAGAAATAGAAGAATCTTTAAAAGATTCTGTTCATAAAATAGTACTTGCTACAAAATCAGTATTAGAAGAAACATTACCTGAATTATCTGCAGATATAGTTACAAAAGGTATAGTAGTTACAGGTGGAGGAGCTTTATTAACAGGATTAAAAAAACTACTTGAAGAAGAATTAAAAGTGCCAATAAAAATAGCAGATTCACCACTTACATGTGTTGTTGATGGAACAGCAATTATGCTTGATAATATTAAATTACTTGAAAAATAAGTTAAATACTTATTTTTTTTCATTTATATATATGTTATAATTTTATTAGTAGGTGAGAAAATGAGTAGTAGTTTATTAAATAATCTAAAAATAATTTCAATTGTATTTTTATTTGTAGCATGTTTAATTCCATTTATAAAAAAGCTTGCCGTATATATAGGTGCAGTTGATATTCCTGGTGGAAGACATATACATGATAAAGTTATGCCAAAGCTTGGTGGACTTGCCATATTTACAGGATTCTTATTAGGATATATGTTATTCTGTAGCCAAACTCCACAAATGATATCGATATTAATTGGTGGAATAATAATATTAATATTTGGTATATTTGATGATATAAAAAGACTTCCAGCATCTGTTCAATTTGTTGGACAAATTGCTAGTGCAATGGTAGTTGTATTTTATGGAAATATAGTTATGCAAGATGTATCTGCATATGGTATATATTTAAATTTTGGTGTATTTGCACCATATATTACTATAATATTTATAGTAGCACTTATGAATTGTTTAAATTTTATAGATGGACTTGATGGCCTTGCAGGTGGTATAGCAACAATATTTTTTGTAACAATTTCAATAATAATTAATTATACTGGTATATATAATGGTCTTGATGCTTCATTATCATTAATAATGATAGGTTCAACTTTAGGATTTTTAGTACATAATTTTCACCCAGCAAAAATATTTTTAGGAAATAGTGGTTCAATGTTTCTTGGTTATATGATAGCGGTTATATCCTTGCTTGGATTTAAAAATGTAACAATTACCTCATTTGTAGTCCCAATATTAATACTTGCAATTCCAATACTAGATACATTCTTTGCTATAACAAGAAGATTGATTAAAGGACAGTCGCCAACAAAAGGTGATAAAAAACATATACATCATCAATTACTTCAAATGACATCAAGTCAAGTAAAAACAGTTTTAATAATATATTTAATAAACATATTATTTTCATTTGCTTCTGTTGTATATGTTGTAAAAAATGCAAAACTTGGACAAATTATTTATGCTGTTTTATTAGTTATTGTTGTATGGTTCGTATTAACAACAGATATACTTTTTGATAGAAAAACAATAAAAGATGATTTAAAACATAGAAATAGAGAAAAGAACAAAAATGAAAAAGAGGAAGATAATGAGTAAAAAAATCTTTCTTTTTTCTTTATATTTAATCAAAAATTGGTAAAATATGGTATAATTATCTTGCTTGTAAAAAATAGGAGGAGCAAGATGTTAAATTTTGTAGTATGTGAAGACAATAAAGTTATTTTACAGAAAAATATAGATATAATTAATAGTGTTATGTTTAAAAATAATATAAATTATAGAGTATATTCATTTAGTAGTTTTTCAGAAGAATTAAAGGAATTGATGAATTCAAATATTGGTCAGATAATATATATTTTAGATATAGAATTAGAAGATGCTTCTGGTCTTGATATAGCATCTGAAATAAGAAAAAAAGATTTGGATAGTTTTATTATAATATCAACTTCATATATAGATTATTTACCATATACTTTAAAATCAAAATTAATGTTATTTGATTTTGTTTCAAAATTTGAAAATTATGAACAAAATTTATTATCAGTATTATATAAAATACTTGCTTCAATAAATGAAACATCAGGCAATAGAAGTAAAATTAAGGAGTGAATTTATGAACGTATTAAATGTAGTTTTGAGTGTTCTAGTTACTGGAATAATATCATATTTTTCTATACTAAACATTTCAAATTCCAAAGGTAATAAAAAAATATTTATTGTTTACATGTCAGTTTTCTTACCGCTTTTAATAATAGCATGCTTATTTTTTACTGGTATACCCAAATTGATATTAAATATAATCTTTGTAATTATGTCATTATATTTATCAATATTTAAAAAGGATATATCTAATTCAGTGTATTATGCTCTTATTTATGAATTTTTAGTATTTATAAGTGAAATATTAATATCTGTCATATTTGTTTCGGTATTTAAAATTAATTTAAGTGGTTACGAGAATTTTCAGTTTTCATTATTAATATTTTCAATATTTAATAGTCTTGCTACCTTTATCTTATCAAAAATTAAAATTGTATGTATCCAAATTCAAAAATTTAATTCATTTACTTTAAAACATAACTATGAATGGATTTATATTATCATAATAATGACACTAATATCATTTTTTATTGTATTTAATAAAAATAATTTGGGGTCAGATGTCGATTATTATATAAATGTAGGAATGGTGGTTTTTGTAATATTATCATTTGTATATGTAATTTATAATAAACTTCAAAAATCTGCATATGAAAATAAATATAATGAAGTAATGGAATATGTTACTAGATATGAAAAGATTATTAATGAACAAGGTAAGAAAAATCATGAGTATAATAATCAATTAATGGTATTAAAAGGTTATCTTGATAAACCAGATAGATTAAAGGATTATTTAGAATTAATAATAGGTGAACATAAAACAGGACAAAACTATACAGTTAAACAATTAGGTTTTTTACCTGATGGTGGTATAAAAGGTTTGCTTTATCATAAATTAAGCAAAATGGAAGAAGAAGGAATTAAATCTTATTTATATGTAGATCAAGGCATGCAAGAATTATCAGAAGATATATTTGATATTAAAACATGCCAAGATATTACAAAAATACTTGGAGTATTTATAGATAATGCTATAGATGCATCAAGTAAAGCAGAGCAAAAAGAAATTGAAATAGATTTTAAAGTTCAAAAGGATTGTTTAATAATAAGTGTTGCTAATACGTATGATAATAAAACTGATGTAAATAAAATTGGTAAAAAAGGTTACTCAACAAAAGGTGCAGGTCATGGTTTTGGATTATCTATTGTAAAAGATATATCAAAAAATAACCCTAATATAGAATCATTTAGTGATATAAGTGATAATAAATTTAAACAAACGGTATTAATATACTATAAGAAATAAAAAAGATTCTCAAAAAATTGAGAATCCTTTTTTAATCAATAAGTGAAGCTGGCATTTCTGGTTCATCAAGTAATGCTAAAACACATCCAGAAGAAGCAACAGTTCCAACAACAGCACCAATAGCAGCTAAAGCAATAGATAGGAATTTTTTCATAATATTTTCCTCCTTTATCTATGATTAATTATTTAACCTCATAATTTTTATAATTATTGTAACTTACTCCAAATAATTTATATGTTATTGGAAGCATTATAATAATTTGAATAATTAAAGCAAATATAAAGCAATTACTTAAGGTGTTATTTTTTATTACAATAGATAAAGTCATATATATAATTGAAATAATAATAGATAAAACTTTATATATTGTTCTTTTTTTCTTGTTTATTAATGGTCTTTTTTCTGTGTCTGCAGGAGCAAGTATTCCAATCATAACAACAATTGGAACGAAAATTATTTCTTTTATTAAGACAGGTATTGTAAGGTTTATACAAATATACGGAGTTAATATAAAGAATAAGGATGAAGATATAAGGCAGTCAATACTTCTTTTTGCATGTACACCAAATGCAGTTAATCTTATTCCATTAAATGTTAATAATAAAAGTACAACCTCTTTAAATATACCTAAGATAATAGAAATAATTATTATAAAAATTAATTTTGTAATTGTAAGATATAAACCTTCTAAACCATATTTGATTTTATCTTTATCTTTTTGAGATAGATCTTTGTTATATGTTGTTACAAGATTCATACATTTTTCCAATATTAATTTTTTCATAAATACTCCTTGCGTTAATGCTATCACATTTTTTATAAAAAAATTTTTAATGTTAAAAAAAGATATAATTTTATAATTTTTTTCAAAAAAAATAAAAAAAATATCAAAATTTTTCTAAAAAAGTCGAAAAATGTAGAAATTTTTTTGTGTTTCGTTTTTCGTATATAAATAATGATAAAATTAGTTTGTTAACCCGCATTTTTTGTCGAAATTTTGGGCATGCTTTTTCTTGAATATAGTAATGCAGTAGAGTTATCATAAATATAGACATGAGAAGGAGGAATATATATGTCAAAGGGAATAATAAAATGGTTTAATAATGAGAAAGGATATGGGTTCATAAATGGTTCTGTTGACGAAGATATTTTCGTTCATTATACAGCTATAAAGCAAGATGGATATAAAACATTATCAGAAGGACAAGTTGTTGAATTTAATTTAATAAAAACCGATAAAGGTTTACAGGCTACAGATGTAAAAACTGTAAACGAAAAAGAATTAACTACTATTTCATAGTAGTTTTTTTAAAAAGTATGTTATAATTTTTAAAAGGAGATGATATTTTGAAATATATTATTAGAAGTTCAAAAACAGAAAATACAGAAGCTATAAAGGAGTACATTGAAAGTAAGTTAAGTAAACTCGATAAATATTTTGAAACATCTGATGATATAGAAGCAACAGTACTTACAAAAGTAAATGGAAGAGAAAAAGTTATTGAGGTAACAATTCCTACAAAACATTTTACTTTAAGAAACGAAGAGGCAAATGAAGATTTATATGCTGCTATTGATAAGATTGCAGATAAGTTAGAGAGACAAATAAGAAAGAATAAAGAAAAAATAAATAAAAAAATAAGCAAAACATTTATAAGTGATTTTGCACCAGAATTAGCAGATGAATATGAAGAAGAAGAATCAATAGTTAAAAGAAAAGAAATTGAATTAAAACCTATAGATGAAGAAGAGGCAATAATTCAAATGGAAATGTTAGGTCATTCATTCTTTGTATATAAAGATGTTAATACAAAAAAGGTTTGTGTTTTATATAAGAGAAAAAATGGAAATTATGGAATTATAGAAACAGAATAGGAAGATTTATCTTTCTATTTTTTTCTTGTAAATATTTAAATATTATTATATAATTATCTTAATGTAAGGATGATAAAAATGAAGAAAAAAATACTATATTTTATAATTCCATTATTTTTATTTTTTTTAGGAATAAGTACTGTATTTGCTGATAATTGTTCTACTGTAAAAAATAAAATAGATAATTATCAATCATATAAAGATGTGTTAAGTAGTATAGATTGTACAGATGATGCGGATATTAACAATGTTGCAACATGTAATGAATTAAATGTTAAAAAAAATATTGTTGTAACAGAATTAATGAAATTAAATGAAGAAAATAATATATGTTCAACATATAGATCACAGGTTGATACTATTATAAAAGAAAATGAAGATAAATGTGGGAAAATATTTAATAGTGATTTTAATAAGTTTGTTAATAATGTAATGGCATTATTTTATATTGCTGGACCAATACTTTTAATCTTATTTGGTTCATTAGATTATGCTAAAGCAACAGTATCATCAGAACGTGATGCATTTAAGAAAGCAAATAAGAACTTTGCAAAAAGATTAGCTGCAACAATATTATTATTTGTTGCTCCTGCAATAACAAATTTTATAATAAGTTTTAATGTGTCAGATAAATATTTATCTGGTAATGCTTATACATGTAATTATGATTATATAGTGTTTAATAAAAAGTATAATATTGTATATACTCCAAGAAATAATTCATCTACTACTAATATTAATGGTAATGGAGATATTTTAGTTACAGCTGAACAGGTTCATCAAAAACATAAAAAAGAAAAGTGGGTATGGAGTATTACAAAGAATTTAATTTATAATGATATAGAAGCACAATCAAATAATCCTAACAGAACAACTTGTTGTGCAGGTTATGTTGCAGAAGTTTTGTATAAAGCAGGTATTTTTGATGCAGCCACAATTAATCAATATTCGTATCATGCGGCGAATAGTGGTATAGGACAAATGCTAAAAAATCATGGTTGGATAGAAATAACAGATTATGATAGTCTTCAGCCTGGTGATATATCGCTTTATACTGAGCATGTACAAATTTATGCAGGTAAGGATTCAAATGGAACTATGGTGTTTTATAGTGAGGGTCAAACTGCTGCTATACAAGATAAAGATCAACCATATGTTGCTGTAGGTCGTTCAAAATTTGTGCATGCATATAGAAAACCATAAATATTATAATGGAGGCAAAATGAAAAAATTAATATGTATAATTATTATTTTTATATTTTCTATATTAAATATTTTTGTTATATTTATGAATAATTACAACAAAAGTATAGCAATTTTTGGTAATACTACCATAGTTTATTATAAAAATAATAAAATTGATAAACTTAAATATGTTGATAAATTAAAAAATAAATATAGTTATGAGATATTTAATATTTTAATTGATAATTCTTTTGTTAAAGCAAAATTAGTATTAAATAATACTACTGAAAATGAGTGGTATCAGATATATGATCAAAATTTTTCTAGATTATATACACGAAACTTAGTTGCGTACAAAGGTAATATTAAGATGGAGGGCTCAACTAAAACATCAGATGAAGAAACAGAGTTGGATATATCAAATATATCAAAAATAGAAAAAGAAAACGATTTAAATGTAGAAAAAAATGAATATAAGAAAATTGTTTTTGATATGGATAATGATGGTAATTCTGAAATAGTATATTATATAGATTATATAGATATAAAAACAAATATGTATTGTTATTGTATTTATTTATATAAAGATAACTCGTTATTATCAATTAGTACTAAAAATTATAGTTTAGAACAAATTACAAATTCAGAAAAATATGATTTAGTTGGAGTGATTGACATAGATTTAGATGGTGAAAAAGAAATAATTTTATCATCAAATAATGGCGATGATACTCCAGTTTATTATCACTTTTTTAAATATGATTCAAAATCTAATTCAGTAAATGAGATAAAATGAGGAGGATAAATATATGTGTAACAATATTATAGTTTTATGGTTCTTTATTATTTTAAAAATAATTGCTATATTAATTCTTCCTATAATTATAATAATCAAAAGAAAAAAGCAATATGTTAATATATTGATAATTGTAGATATTTTACTTCTTTTATTCTTTTTAATATGTAATTTATTTACAATAAATAAATGTGTATATAATTCTAATTTAGATGGTATAGAAAGAACTAAAAATGAAAACCAAATAACCTTATATAATAAAATACATCCAGCTGAATTAAATGGTAATAATTCAGAGGGTATTAATCCCGAAAAAAATTATAAAACTGCAACAGGTAAAACTTTATATTACTTTAATCAAAATAAAGAATATATGAAAACAGCATATTATACATGTAATAATGAAAAAATATATATGAATTCATTTGGTAGTAGTATGACATCAGTATCAATAGCAATTTCTACATTATATGATAATAGCATAAATCCTGTTCAAATACTTGGCTTTTATAAACAAGACAATTCAGATTTATGTAATATGAAATTTGATATTAATAGTATTTTTAATTCTGTTACAAAAAGATATGGAGCAATTACACTTACAAATATAAATAGTGATCAAATAAAAGATGAGATAAAAAATGGTGGAATAGTAATTGCTGAAGTTTCTGCTAAGGAAGGATCAAAACTTACTTGTGATCATGATTACATAGTTATTTATAATATTTCTTTAAATGGTAATCTTATGTATGTAAGTCCAGCAAGTACATCAACACCTTACGTTTGTTCATATTCTTCTAGGGCATATGGTAGTACAATAGATTATAGTAATAATAATGTATCGTTAGAAGAATTAACAAATGAAGCAGTAAATTATTATTTAATAAAGAAGGTATAATATGAATAAGAAAATAAAATATATAGTTATAAGTGTTTTATTACTTTTAGTAACAGGTTGTTCGGGAAATTATAATGTCAAGATAAATGAAGACATGTCAGTAAATGAAGAATTATATTTGACAATAGAAAATAAGGAAGGATTATATCAAAAAACATTAAAGATATTTAATGATAATAATGTTAAAGAAAAAGATTATGAGGTAGTATTAAGTGATGATAATCTTAAAATAACGTATAATACTTCATATAATTCAATAGAGGAGTATATTTTGAATAGTAAAGTATATCATCAATTAATTGATAATATAGAACTTAATAAATCTAATAACTATGTTGATTTATACGTTAATGAGAAATTGAAATTATCTAATTCAAATATGAAACAAAATGGAACAAATTTAACAGATTTAGATGTATTACAAGTTAATATAGAAAATCCTTTTGAGGTAAATTTTTCAAATGCTGAATTAGTAACAGATAATGTTTATACTTGGACAATAAAAAATGGTGATATAGAAAAGAAAATTCAAATGCAGTTTAAACCTTCTCTTGATATATTTCCATATAGACAGGTTATAGTTTTATCTGTAGTAATAATTTGCTTTATAATAATTGGAGTTTCAATATATATAAGATATAAGAAAAGTCAAAAAATTTAGCACTAATATTAGTGCTTTTATTGTACTATAATTTGATTTTTGTTATAATTAATAAGGGAGATGATTAAATGAGCATATTAAAAAGTTTGTTTGACTTTGAATATAAAGAATTAAAAAGATTCATGAAAATTGCTGATCAAATAGAAGCAAAAAGTGATGAATATGAAAAATTAACTGATAAACAGTTACAACATAAAACAGAAGAATTTAAAAAAGAATTAGAAAATGGAAAAACATTAGATGATATACTTGTTGATGCTTTTGCAACTGTTAGAGAAGCTGCAAAAAGAGTAATAAATGAAAAACCATTTTATACACAGCTTTTAGGTGCACTTGCAATTCATTATGGTAATATTGCAGAGATGAAAACAGGTGAAGGTAAAACATTAACATCTGTTATGCCAGCATACTTAAATGCTTTAACTGGTAAAGGTGTACATATAGTAACAGTTAATGAATATTTGGCAAGTAGGGATGCTGCTTGGATGGGTCAAATATTTGAATTTTTAGGATTAACTGTAGGAACAAATCTTAGAGATTTATCTCCAGCAGAAAAGAGAGAAAGATATAACTGTGATGTTTTATATTCTACAAATAATGAAATTGGTTTTGATTATTTAAGAGATAACATGGTTGTTAGAAAAGAAGATAGAGTACAAAGACCACTTAATTTCGCTATTGTCGATGAAGTTGACTCTGTATTAATAGATGAAGCAAGAACTCCACTTATAATATCAGGTGGTGCAATGCATTCAAATAATCAATATATTGATGCACAAAGATTCGTTAAAGATTTAAAAGAAAATGAAGATTATATAATTGATGAAAAAACAAATAGTATTAATTTAACAGATGAAGGAAGCAGAAAATGTGAATCATTTTATGGAATCGATAATATGTATGATATTAAGCATTCAGCTTTAGTTCATCATATAAATCAAGCCTTAAAAGCAAACTTTACTATGAAAAATGAAGTTGATTATGTAGTTCAAGATGGTAAAGTAGTTATAGTTGACCAATTTACAGGAAGACTTATGCAAGGAAGAGCATTCTCAGAAGGATTACATCAAGCAATTGAAGCTAAAGAAGGTGTAAAAATAAATGAGGAAACTAAGACACTTGCAACTATTACATTCCAAAATTTATTTAGAATGTATAAGAAATTATCTGGTATGACAGGTACTGCTAAAACAGAAGAAGAGGAATTTAGAAATATATATAACATGTATGTAATTCAAATTCCAACAAATAAACCTATAATAAGAAAAGATATGGCAGATTTAATATTTGCAACTAAACAAGATAAATATAATGCTATTATAAATGAAATAAAAGAAAGACATGCAACAGGACAACCAGTTCTAGTTGGTACAATAGCAATTGAAACAAGTGAACTTATTAGTAATATGCTAAAAAAAGAGAGAATTAAGCATGAAGTATTAAATGCTAAGAACCATGCAAGAGAAGCAGAAATCATTGCTAAAGCAGGTGAAATAGGTTCAGTTACAATCGCTACTAATATGGCTGGTCGTGGTACCGATATTAAACTAGGTGAAGGTGTAAAAGAATTAGGCGGTTTATGTGTAATTGGTACAGAAAGACATGAATCAAGACGTATAGATAATCAGCTTAGAGGTCGTGCTGGTAGACAAGGTGATCCAGGTTATACACAATTCTTTGTAAGCTTTGAAGATGACTTAATGGTTAGATTTGGAACAGATAGATTTAAGGATTTATTAAAGGCTGCTGGTCTTGGAACAACAATAACATTAAGAAGCAAAACAATGACTAAAAATGTTGAATCTGCTCAAAAGAAGGTTGAAGGAAATAACTTTGATATAAGAAAAAGTTTACTTCAATACGATGATGTTATGGGTAAACAAAGAGAAATAATGTATGAAAGAAGAAATGAAATTCTTGATAGTGATTCAATTCATGAATCTATAATAAATTTAATAAAAGACCATATTTATAATTTAGTTATGTCTCATCTAGTAGAACAACCTGAATTACTTGAATTTGATTGCTCTGAGATATGTGAATATGTAAATGAAAATTTACTTAGAAATTCAAATATGAAATTATCAGAAATTATAAATAAATCAACAGATGAAGTAATCCAAATATTAGAAGATAAAATAATAGGTGAATATGAAAATAAGATAAAAGATTTACCAGAAGAAATAGTAAATGATTTTGAAAAGGTAATTGCATTAAGAGTAATTGATACACACTGGATGGAACATATTAACACTATGGATCATTTAAAAGAAGGTATCGGTCTTAGAAGTTATGCACAAAATAATCCTTTAGTTGAATATACTAATGAAGGATTCCAATTATTTGATGAAATGCTTGATACAATAAATAGAGAAATAACAAAATATTTATTAAAAGCAGAAATTAAACAAAACTTAGAAAGAAAAGAAGTTGCTAAACCAACAGGAACAAATGATAGTAAAGATAAGGTAAAAACAACAAGAAAAGTAGAAAAAATAGGTAGAAATGAACCATGTCCATGTGGTTCGGGAAAAAAATACAAACAATGCTGTGGGAAGTAGCATAAAATAACGGAAAACTAATAATTATAAAAATTATAAATTGGTTCGAGTTTTATAACTTGTCCACAAAATATTAAAAATATGTAGTAAAATAAAGGTGTGAACAATGATTATATTTGTTGACACCTTTTAAAATCTAAATAGAAAGGAGAAAAAAATATTGAAAAAAGATTTAGTAACAGCAGAAATAATAGTTAAAGAAAATAAGGTGGGAATACTAAAATTACATTTCTTTAACTGATTTAGCAAAGTATCAAAATTCAAGTGATCCATCTTTTACAGTTAAAAACTGGTTAAGAAGAGTAAATACTATTGATTATATTGGACTATGGGAAGAAATTCATAATCAAAATTTTAATTTGGTCGAATTCGACCAAATTAAAACTGAATACGGTAGAAACTCATTTGCAATGTCACCAACATAATGGGTAAAAAGAACTAAAGCAATAGGAATAATTTCAAAAGGTGGGAGATATAGTATTGGAACATATGCCCATCCAGATATTGCATTTGAATTTGCAAGTTGGCTATCTCCGGAGTTTAAATTATATTTAATAACTGAATTTGAGAGATTAAAAACTAATAAAGTTTATCAAGAAAAAATAGATTGGCAAGCAAATAGAATTTTATCTAAATTAAACTATGCGGTTCACACTGATGCAGTAAAAAACTATATTGTTTCAACACTTACAGAAGCACAAAAGAAATTTGTTTATGCTGAATAACCCGATGTTTTAAATGTTGCTTTATTTGGGATGACAGCAAAATAATGGAGAGAAATAAATCCAAAACTTGCTAAAAATGGAAATATAAGAGATTATACTGATTTGCTTCATTTAGTGATATTAAACAATCTTCAAAACATAAATGCAGAACTAATTGAAAAAAATACTACAAAGTGAAAGATTAGTAAGACTTAATCATTCAACAAGAAGACAAATGAAAGTATTAAAAGATAATAAAAATATAAAAGATTTAGAGTTATTACAAAAACAAGTTAATGAAGAAAATAATTTAATGGTTAACTAAAAAAGTATCAGCAGATTCGTTGATACTTTTTTTGATGTAAAATTATAATAATCAAAAGAAAGATGATAAAATGATTAGTATAAGAAAAAAAGGGGAAAGTATATCAATATAAATTTGAAATAGCTTCATTCGATGGAAAAAGAAAATATAGATACATACAAATTATTAAGTTCATTTGATAAACTACGTTGTTCATTAACAACAAAAGATGATAAATGTATCAATTAGTATAGTACTGCTGCTAGAGAAAGTTATAAATAATATTATATTTCAAATAGATACTTTTGCGTCTATTTTTAAAGTTTGTTTGTTTTTTCATTTTTAAAAAAGATTTGTTTTTGAATTGCTAAATTTAAAACTTTTTCTAATATTTTCTTATTTCCAAACCAATTTACTTTTTCTATAAATTCATCAAATGTACACCATTTATAGTCTATACTCTCTTCATTTAATACAATATTATCTTTTTTTACAAAGCTTATATAAACATATTCCTTACATTGTACACCTAAAGATTCATATTCTAAAATCCAATTTAAGTAAATGTTATTATTGGTTAATAAATTTGTTTCCTCTTTTACTTCTCTTTTAACAGTTTCTTCTCTATCCAAGTCATATTCTTCACAGCCACCTGTTACTACATACCAAAAAGAACTTTTAAATTGTGGATCATTTTTACTGCCTTTTAATAGTAATATTTCATTATATTCATTTACAATAAATGTTAAAATTTTCTCCATTTATATCACCGTATATAGTGTATCATTTAATAGTACATTTTGCAATAAATCAACAATTCGAGCAAATTGATTGTTTAATAATGTAAAAAATAGTATTATATCTAATATAAATTAGCTAAAAATTATTAGGATAAGGAGGATAAAACATGGATAATAAATTAATTGGAAATGAGAAAAATATTTTATAATGATGAAGGAGGTAATACAAAAGTAGAAGTACTATTAGAAAATGAAGATGTTTGGTTAAATACAGAAGCATTATCAGCACTTTTTAATGTTAAACAACCTGCAATTACGAAACATATAAATAATATTTATGAAGATGAAGAACTTGAAGAAATAAGCACATGTTCCAAAATGGAACATATGGGTAACAATGGCAAACAAGATTATAATACAAAAATATTATAATCTTGATATGATCATTTCAATAGGGTTTAGAGTAAACTCAACAAAAGCAATTAAATTTAGAACTAGGGCAAATAAAATAATTAAAGATTATATGGTTCAAGGTTTTGCATTAAATGATGAAAGATTTTTAAAAGCAAAAATTGATAAGCTTGTTCATAATTCAGTAATTATGAATATTTAAGAGGAAATCCTACCGAATAAAAGATTTAGTACAAGAAGATTTTAATGAAGAAAAAAGTAGTTAAAAGCTACATTTATTTTTACCAAAAATTTACAAAAATATTTGACATTTACACTTCTTAATAAGTTACAATGTTTTTACAGATATTTTTCAATAAATAAACTTAAGTATGACGGTTATTTAAGTTTGTGATATACTTTATATAAGGTAGGTGCTGTATGAAAGAAGAAGTAAAAAATAAAACACATGTAAAAATAACTTATAATACTTATAAAAAAATGGTAAAAACATTTCCTATAAAAATTTTTAAACGATTTACAATTTCATCAATAATATGGTTATTAATTTCATTAGTTGCAATGATACCTGATGAAACAGATTCTGATCCATGTAGTTGGAGTGATTTAATAATTACTGATGTTATAATTATTTTATCTATTCTTGTAATAGTTTGTGTAATAGATTGTATATTTAAAAGAGTTTACTATAAAAACTTTGTTAAAGAAAATAAAAATAGTATTGAATATGATATACAATTTTATAAAGATAACTTTAAGATAAAAAATGAAAATATGTTTCAAAAAATTAATTATAGTGATGTAAGAAGATATAAAGAACGTGATTTTATGTTGTATTTATTAATCGGTAAATATAATATTATTCCGGTATCAGAATTAGAGTTGGATTCTGATTTAGTAAATTATATAAAGTATAGCATAGATAATAAAGAAAAAAATATTACAACTCCAGAGGTAAAGGAAGAAATAAATAAGAATGACAAAAAAAGAAAAGGGATTGAAACGATTTTATTGTTATTATTTATATTTAGCTTTTTTACTCCTTGGATTGGATTATTTGGATGGGGTATGTTAGTAAGTTTTAATGGAGTAACAGATCTAAGTGCCTTTAATTATACATATGGAGCGTTAATAGGACTTGTTATACCATTGTTATCTTTAATTTTAGGTATTATATATAATCAAAAGGGTATTAACTGTGTTAAAAATATTGTAATAGGCGTAATTATGTGTGGTTTAATATTGATTATGTCATCATTTTCGTTATTAAGTAAGACGTTTGAAACAGATTATTCAAAAATAAGCGTATATAAGGACATAATTAATATTGAGTTACCTAAAAATGCTAAATATACTAATATAAAATGGGATAAAAGTTATTTAAAAAATAATATATCTAGTTCAATAAAATTTGAAGATAAAAATGAAAGTGATATTTTTTATGATAAAGTTAAAAATAATGATAATTGGATTTTGTATAAAAATGTAAGTACAATATTAAATAATTTTATTCCAAGTTTATTAGTATGCAATTCTGATGACAGATGTTATTATTCTATTTATATAGATGAATTAAATAAATATAATACCATTCCACCTGAAACAGGGGATTATCATATTAAAACATTAATGTATGATCCAGATATAAGTACATTAAAAATAGAAGATTTTGAATATACTTATAAAAAATAATCAGAAATATATGGTAGTTAATTATGAATAAAAATTAAAAAAATAATTGTTTTATTAGCATTAATAATTATTACAATTTTACAAATAGTATTAACTCAATAGTAGGTGGTGGTTCATTATCTATAATCATTATGAAAGAAAAAATTACTAAATATAGATATGATACAAGAAATGATTTTAAAGATAAAAGATTGAATTATAAAGAGTTAGTTATGCAAGCAGAAAAAACATATTTTGTATTGCAAAAAGCTTGGACAAAAAATGAAATAAATCTTGCTAAGGATTATCTTACGAAAGAATTGTATGAAAATTATAAATCCAAATTACAATGGATGTAAATATCAAATAAAAAGAATGTTTTGAAAAAAATTAAGTAATTGAGGGAAATGTGATGAGTAGTGTATTCATTGAATATTGGTTGTTTGTAAAAAATAAAAAAGGTGAATGGGTTTTAAGTAAAATATATCAGCGTGATGAATTGAATACAATACCATATTAATATAAAAAATGTTAAGATTTAATTCTTAACATTTTTATATACCCTATAAAGTTATTGCTCGAAACCAATATATTTATCATTTCCAAAACCAAGAATTAGTAAGAATATTGGTGATAAGAAAATTAACCCAAAAGTAAATCCAGCACCTTTTCCAAATGCTTTAGAAAGTCTTATACATTGAATTATAGAAAGAACAATTGCTGCAATACCATTAATAAATGGAATAAATAGAAGAATTATTAATAGTGGATTTAATCCAACTATTTGATACATTACTACTATATTATATATAGGTATTAATGAAGCCCAACCTGGTTTACCAGCTTTAGTAAATATCTTCCACATTGCAATAACAGAAAGTACATAAATTACTAGAAAAGTAATTAAATAACCTACTAACATTCCACCTAATACTGCATCTGAACTATCAAAATTATAATTATATGTATATGTCATATCTACTCCTCCTTTATTATAAGTATAATATACATTTTTAAAATATACAATCAAAATAAATTATCCATAACATTAAAACTATGATAAAATGTATATATAGGAGTATTTTATGAGAAAAAAGGTAATAACAATAATTTTGTCATTAATATATACAATATTTATGGCAGTTGGTACTAGTTTTATAAAAAGCAATAGTTTTAAATATTTGAAAGATAATTTAATAATAATGATAATTTTATCAGTATTATTATTTATAATACTTTATTTTATAATAAATAAAGTATTTAATTATTTAGATAATCAAAAAATAAAAAACGAAAAAAATAACAATAAAATATTTAATTTATTTGATAAACATCCAATTGTTTTTTCAAGTATAGTTATGTTTATTTGTTATTTAATTTATATGATAGCGTTTTATCCAATTATAATGTCAAAAGACCCTAGTTTTCAATTGCTTCAGTATTTTCATATCGATAATAAATATTCATATTATTCTGTATTACTTGATAAAAATGTAATAATTACAAATCATCATCCAGTTGTTCATACTCTTCTTTTAGGAACTTGTGTAAAACTTGGAATGGTACTTTTTAATAGTTCAAATGTAGGTTTATTTATCTACAGCATAATTCAAACAAGTATTCTTATATTAACTCTTTCATATACAATTAAATTTATGAAAGAAATAAATATATCTACAAAATATAGATTTACTTGTTTACTTATATATGCTTTAGTACCTGTGTTTCCATTTTATGCGATGAGTCCAGTTAAAGATGTAATATTTGGATGTTTAATAATTTTTTATATAATTACAGTTTATAAATGTATAAAATTAGAAGAAAAAATAAATGTAAAGAATGTCGTAAAAATAATAATTTTATCAATATTAATGTTCTTATTTAGAAATAATGGAATACATGTATTTATATTAACATTCCCATTTTTGATATTAATAAATAAGAAAAACAGAAAAAGATTTTTAATTATATTTTTAGTAGTAGTATCATTATTTGTGACTTACTCTAAAGTAATTTTACCGTATTTTAAGATAACTCCATCAAGTGTTCGTGAAACACTTAGTATACCTTTTCAGCAAACCGCAAGATATGTAAAAGAACATGAAAATGAAGTAACTAATAATGAAAAGAAAGCAATAGATAAAATACTTGGTTATGATACATTAAAAGATAGATATAAAGAAGAAATATCAGATCCAGTAAAGAATGAGTTTAACAAATATAGTACAAAGGAAGATTTAAAAAATTATTTTGTTGTATGGTTTGAAATGTTTAAAAAGCATCCATTAACATATGCAGAAGCAACAATAAATAATACTTATGGATATTTTTATCCATTTAGTACAAAATGGTATATATATTATAAATATACACCAATAATTAAAGAACATGGTATTGATTATCATTATAATAATTTAACAAATCTTAGGACATATTTATCAAATTATGGTAATATATTCCCATATATTCCAATTATAGGCTTGATAGTTAATATTGGATTTAGCAATTACTTATTAATATTTATGTTGTTTTACTTAATCTATAAGAAAAAATATAAAGAAATGTGTTACTTATTTCCATCATTTGTTTTAACTTTAGTGTGCATCGCATCTCCAGTAAATACATATTTTAGATATGCACTTCCTACAATTTTTGCAATGCCAGTTATGATAAGTATGTTTTTTAAAATAATTAGAAATGGTAAATAAAGCCATTTCTTTTTTTTACTTCTTATGTTATAATTATTATGGTGATTATAATAATATGGATACTAAAGAATTAAAAAGCGAAATATTATTGTTAGAAGAAAAACTAAATAATATTTGGAGGTTACTTTGATGTAGATAATAAAAAGAAAGAATTATCTAATAAAGAAAGTAAACTTCAAAGTTTATATGATAATAATTTATGGAACGCTAAAGAAACAATTGATTTATCTAAAGAAATTGGTAATGATAAAAAAATAATATCAAATGTAGAATCCTTAAAACAAACATTAGAATCATATATTGATGTAGTTAATAGTAATGATGATGAATTAATAAATGAACTTATAAATGAAATAAAAGGTACAATTAAAGAAATTAATTTATTAGAATTAGAAACAAAATTATCAGGTAAAAATGATAAAAAAAATGCTATTTTAGAAGTACATTCAGGTGCAGGTGGAACAGAAAGCTGTGACTGGGCTGATATGCTTCTTAGAATGTATTTAAGATGGTGTGATAAAAAGAATTTTAAATATGAAATTTTAGATACATTACCAGGTGAAGAAGCCGGTATAAAAAAAGTAATTGTTTTAGTAAAAGGATTAAATGCATATGGATATTTAAAATGTGAAAGGGGTGTTCATAGATTAGTTAGATTGTCACCATTTGATTCACAAAATAGAAGACATACATCATTCGCAGCAGTTGAAGTTATTCCAGAAGAGAATGATGATATAGAGATAGAAATAAAAGATAGTGATATAAGAGTAGATGTATATAGGAGTAGTGGTGCAGGAGGACAAGGAGTAAATACAACAGATAGCGCAGTTAGAATAACACATTTACCGACAGGGATTGTTGTAACTTGTCAAAATGAAAGAAGTCAACTTAAGAATAAAGAACAAGCTATGGTAGTATTAAAATCAAAATTATTTGCACTAGAAGAACAGAAAAAAATAGAAGAATCAGAAGAATATAAAAAAGATCAAAGTTCAATTAACTTCGGTTCACAAATAAGAAGTTATGTAATGCATCCATATTCCATGGTTAAAGATCATAGAACGAATTATGAAACAAGTAATGTTTCTAAAGTATTAGATGGCGATATTGATGAATTTATAGAAAGTTATTTGAATATGAGTAAAGAATAAATGGAGGAGTAAAATGGAGTTTATTAGAATTAGAGATGTAGAAAAAACTTATCCTACTGGTGTAACTGCATTATACGGACTTAACCTAGAAATAAAAAAAGGTGATTTCGTATTTATAATAGGTGCATCAGGCTCAGGTAAATCAACACTTATGAAAATGTTTTATAGAGAAGAAAAAGCAAGTAATGGTGAAATAATAATAGGTGGAGTAAAAGTTGGAAAACTAAAAAATAGAAAAGTTTATAAATTAAGAAGAAAACTTGGTGTAGTATTCCAAGACTTTAAATTATTACCAAAACTTACTGCATACGAAAATGTAGCATTTGTACTTGAAATGTTTGGTTATGATAAAAATGAGATAAGAAAGAAAACGTTAAAAGCATTAGACTTAGTAGGATTAAAAGAAAAAGCAAAAAGTTACCCACATGAATTATCAGGTGGAGAACAACAAAGAGTTGCAATTGCAAGAGCGATAGTTAATGCACCAAAATTATTAATATGTGATGAACCAACTGGAAATTTGGACCCAGATACATCATTAGAAATAATGAAAGTACTAGAGGTTATTAATAATTTAGGAACAACTGTAATTGTAGTTACACACGATAGGGATATAGTAAATAAGATGAAAAAGAGGGTCATATTATTAGATAAGGGTAGACTAAAGAAAGATTTTGAGAAAGGAACATACGATAAGAATGAAAAACATTAGAATTTTAAGAAAAAACATCAGAGATGGTGTTAAAAATATAATAAGAAATTTTAGTTTATCTTTAGCGTCAATTTCCTGTATAACAGTAACTCTTTTAATAGTAGCGGTAGCAATTGTTGGCTCATATAATGTTGAAAATTTTACTAAAGTAATTAGAGATGATTTTACTATAGTTGTTTATATGAATAATTCAAATACGGAAGAACAAGAATCAAAAATAAAAAGTGAAATAAATGATTTATCTAATATTGAGTCTATAACATTCAATTCAAAAAAAGATATAGCAAATGAAATGAAAGAAGAATCAGAAATTTTTAATACAATTATTTCATCTTGGTCAGACTCTGAAAATCCTTTATATGATACATATTTGGTAAAAGTAAAAGATTCAGAAAAAATATCAAATACTGCATCTAAAATAGAAAAAATAGATGGTGTTGAAATGGTTAGATATGGAGAAGGAATGATTGAATCCTTATTATCTATATTTAAAATAGTAGAAAAGATATTAATTGTTATAGTTATATCATTAGTTTTAGTAACAGCATTCTTAATAATAAATACGATAAAGATTACAATATTTAGTAGACAGGAAGAAATAGAAATTAAAAGACTTGTTGGTGCATCTAATTTCTCGATTAAACAACCATTTGTTATTGAAGGTTTATTTATTGGAATTCTAGGTTCAATAATTCCAATATTGGTTACAATTTATGGATATGCATTACTTTATGATAAAACAGGTGGAGTATTATTTTCTAAGTTTATACAACTAGTAGAACCATTTCCATTTACATTTAAAATTTCAGGAGTATTATTGTTAATTGGTATTGTTGTTGGTATGATAGGTAGTAGTAAAGCAGTAAGGAAGTATTTAAAAATATAATGAAGAGATACTTAAGATTAATAGTACCAACAATTATAACGATAGTAATGTTATTTCCGTTTAATATAGTTCAAGCTAAAACTCTGGGTCAATTAAAAAAAGAGTATGATGCTATATTAAATAAGTATAATTCAACTGGAAATAATATAAATGCAACAGAATCAGAAATTAAAAATGCAAAAAACAGAGTTGAAAGTATCTATACCGAAATTGATAATGCAGAAAAAGAAATACAGGCGACAACTTCGGAAATAGCAAAATTAAATGAGTCAATTAATGAAAAAGATAGACAAACTAAAGAACTTATGAAATTTTTTCAGGTTTCACAAGGTGAGTCAACATATTTAGAATATATATTTTCTGCAGATAGTATAACTGATTTTATTTATAGAATAACAGTAACGGAACAATTATCTAAATATAATAACAAATTAATTGATGAAATGAATAATATGATATCCCAAAACAATAAAAATATAGAAAATTTGCACAAAAAAGAACAGTCATTAAAAAGCTTGCAAAATGAATTATCTGATAAACTTGTAGTCTTAGCGTCGCAAAAAGAAAAATTGGAAGATGAATATGCATCTTTAGAAGATGAAATAAAAAATTCTAAAGCTATATTAGATCTTTATACAAAAGCAGGTTGTAAAGATAATGAAGACATATCTGTATGTGCTGAAGAACAACTACCACCTAGTACTAAGTTTTGGAGACCAGTAACAGCAGGTTGTATTACTAGTAATTTTGGTCGTAGAGTCGACCCTATGCAAGGCGTTTACAGAACTCATGCTGGTATGGATATTGCTTGCCGTGATATGAGTGCAGGAAAAATTTATCCAATAGCAGATGGTAAAGTAGTACTTGTTAATACTGTAGATAGAGGTGGCTATGGTAAATATGTGGTAATTCAACATAAAGTAAACGGACAAAACTATTCATCACTATATGGTCATTTGCAAACAATATATGTTAAAGAAAATCAAATTGTATCAAAAGATACAAATATAGCATATATGGGAAGTACAGGAAAAAGTACAGGTCCACATTTACATTTAAATGTGTGCGCAGGTCTAAATAGTTGTATGTATAATACATCTAACCCAAGGGATTATATTAATTTCCCGTGGTATGATGGAATTCATTATTCATATTTTTATAATAGAACAAGCTATTATAAATAATGCTAAAGCACAAAATTCAAAAATAATCAATAGTAAACATATTGATTATTTTTTTCTTTACAAAATATATACAAAAAAAAACAAATTTGGTATAATTATTATAATAGTAGTATAGTAGAATGGAGTGCTTGTATATGAAGAATTTTAAAGAAAAAAATTACAAAATATTAATAGGAATAATGGTATTAATAATAGGTATAATAGGAATAAGCAAATTAGGAAGTTATGACTTAAATAAAGGGAAAGTACATTTAAGCAAAGCAGTAATAGAAAATAAATTAAATGCAAGTGTAATAGAGGCAAAAGGGTATGAAGAAATAACATATCCTATTTTCTATACACTAGAAAAAGTAGAAGGAATAGAAAAAAGAAATGTAGTAATAAAAGCAAGCTTAACAAAAGATGAAAATAAGTACGCAAAATTTAAAGAAATAAAATCAGAAAATATAACAAGTACACTAACAGAAAATGGAAGTAAAATAGAAATAAGAATAGAAAATGTAGAATTAGGGAAAGAAGAAAAACTAGAATTAAAATTACAATTAACAGGAGCGCCAAATGGATATAAAATAAATCCAAAAGTAGAAATAAAAGAAGAAACAGAAGAAAAGTATACAAAAATAGAAGCAAAAGAAATAGAAGTAAAGACAAATAGTATAACAGGTATAATAAAAGATGAAGAAGGAATGAGCGTATCAAATATAGAGATAAGCATAAATAAAGAAGGACAAGAAATAAAAAGAACAGTAACAAATGAAGAAGGAAGATACGTATTTAGTGATATAGAAGAAGGAAGATATGAACTAAAAATAGAAGAAGAAATATATGAACTAGAAAATAAAGAAGAGATAGAAGTAAAAGAAGGAATAGTAAAAGATATAAAAGTAAAAAAAGTAAGACCATATAAAATAGAAGTAAATAAATATATAGAAAAAGTAAAAATAAATAATAAAGAATATACATATGAAAAATTAAATAGAGTAAATCAATCAATAAAGAATGCGAAAGAAATAACAGGAGAAATAGAATATAAAGTAGTAGTAAAAAATACAGGAACAAAAGAAGGAATAATAACAAAAGTAGAAGAAGAGAAAATAGAAGGATTAAAATTTAATAAAGAAAAAAATAAAGGATGGGAAGAAAAAGAAGGGAAAATATATAATAATAGTTTAGAAGGACTAACAATAAAAGCAGGAGAAGAGAAAGAAATAAAACTAATATTAGATATAGAAAAGACAGAAGAAGCAAAAAGTTATTTAACAAGAGTAACAGTAAAAGGAGAAGTATACGAAAAAGTAAGTTATATATTAGATAATAAAATATATAAAGAAGAGGAAGTATTAGAAGGAGAAAAGATAGAAGAAGAAAAACTAGAAATAGAAGGATTTAGTGGATGGTATACAGATAAAAATTATACAAATAAATATAATTTTGAAAAAGGAGTAACAAAAGATTTAATATTATATGGAAAGACAAAAGAAGCAGTAAAAAAATATACAGTAACATATATAGATGAAGGACAAATAATAAAGAAAGAAGAATTAGAAGAAGGAAGCATAATAAGTGCGCCAGAAGTAACAAAAGAAGGACATACATTTATAGGATGGTATGAAAAAGAAAATAAGTATGATGTATATGAACCAATAACAAGAGATTTAATATTAGAAAGTAAATATGAAATAAATAAATATAAAATAACATTTAAGAACTATGATGGAAGCGTATTAGAAGAAAATGAGACAAAATATAAAGAAAAACCAGTATATAAAGGAGAGACACCAAAAAGAGAAAAAGATGAAGAATATAGTTATATATTTGATGGATGGGATAAAGAGTTAGAAGAAGCAACAAAAGAAGAAGAGTATACAGCAGTATATAGAAAAGAAAAAAATAAGTATACAGTAACATATATAAATGAAGGAATAGAGTATCATAAAGAGACATTAGAATATGGAAGTGTAATAACAGATGTTCAAGATCCAATAAAAGAAGGCTATACATTTATAGGATGGTATACAAAGAATAACGAAAAAGTAAATCATCCAATAACAGTAACTAAAAATATAACGCTATATAGTAAATATGAAATAAATGTATATACAGTAAGCTTTTACCATAATAATGAAAAATATGTAGAAGATCAAAAAGTAAATTATGGAGAAAATGCTATAAAACCAAGTACTGATCCAACAAAAGAAGATTATAACTTTTCAGGATGGGTAATAAAAGGGACAAATAATAAATATGACTTTACATCAAAGGTAACAAAAGATATAGAACTAGAAAGTAGTTTTACAAAAAAACCAACATATACAGTAACATTTAAAATAGGAAATGAAGTAATATTAACAGAAAATGTAATAGAAGGACATAAAGTAACAAGCAAGGAAGCCCCAAATAAAAAAGGATACTTGTTTGATAAATGGTATAGTGATGAAGCCTTAACAAAAGAAAATAACTTTGATGAAAAGATAATGAGTAATAAAACAATATATGGAAAGTATAATGAAAATAAACATACAGTAACATATATAAATGAAGGAATAACATATTATACAGAAGAAGTATTAGATAGCTTTACAGCAAAAGGACCAAGTGTAAATCCAGAAAAAGAAGGATATACATTTAAATATTTTAGTAAAGATAAAAAAGTAGCTTTTGATTATAATATAGAAATAACAGAAGATATAACTTTATATGCAGTATATGAAATAAATACATATAAAGTAGTATTTAAAAACTATGATGGAAGCGTACTTCAAGAAGAAACATTAGATTATGGAAGTACACCAGTATATAAGAAAGATGTGCCAACAAGAGAAAAAACAGAAGAATATACATATGAATTTAAATCATGGGATAAAGAAATAACAAATGTAACATCAAATCAAGAATATATCGCAACATATAAAGAAACAAAAAATCAATATAAAATAATATTTACAAATTATGATGGAAGTGTGCTTCAAGAAGAAACATTAGATTATGGAAGTGAAGTAACATATAAAGGAAGCACACCAACAAGAGAAAAAACAAAAGAATATACATATACATTTACAGGATGGGATAAAGAAATAACAAAAGTATTAAAAAATGAAACATATATAGCAGTGTATAAAGAAGAAAAAAATAAATATACAGTAACATTCATGGATGAAGAAAGAATATATGGAAAAAAAGAAGTAGAATATAATAGTGTAGTAACAGATACAGAAAACCATCCAAGTAAAGACCATCATATATTTAAAGGATGGACATTAAATGATGAAATATATGATTTTAATAGTCCAGTAACAGAAGATATAACATTAAAAAGTTTATATGAAAAAGTAGAAAAACCAGTAATAACACATACACCAATAGAATGGACAAAAAATAATGTAACAGTATCAATAACAAGTGATCATTCAGACTATAAATATTTATATAAAATAGATAATGGAGAGTATAAAGAATATACAGGAGAGTTTACTGTATCAGAAAATTGTGTAGTGGTTGCAAAATCAGTAAAAGAAAATGTAGAAAGTGAAGTAACAACACATGAAATAACAAATATAGATAAAATAGCTCCAACTATATCTTCTTTTGAACAATTAAATGTAAGAACAAATAGTTTTGATATTGAAGCAAAAGCAATAGATAATGAATCAGGATTAAAAGAAATAAGAATATATAAAGATAATATTTATCAAACATCAATATCTTATACAGATAATTATAATGACGAAAAAACTATGTCATATACTCTTGAAAATTTAGAAGAAGATACTACATATCGTATAAAAATACAAGCAATAGATGTTGCTGGTAATATTAGTGAAGGAATAGAAAAAGAATTTTCTACATCAAGAAATGTAATAGTAGCAAGAATAATAGGAAGAAATAATAGCTTGTACGAATCAGAAGATGATTATGAAAATTTTAATAGTTTAGAAAATGCGATAAATGCTTGTCCAGAAGGACAATGTACAATAGAGATGGTACTAGATACAAAAGAAAGTGTTGAAGTATTAGAAGGACAAGATATAACACTAGATGTAAATGGTAAAACAATTACTGGAGTAAGAAACTATACAATTCAAAATAGTGGTAACTTAATAATAGTAGATAAAGCTAATGAAGCAGGAAGTATATTAAATAAAGATGATACAGCACTTAGAAATATAAACAATGGATTATTACAGTTAGGTAAAAATGAAGAAGAATTAGTTGTATCTAAAACAAATCCTAATATAGTTGGTACAATATATGGTGTTTATACAGATGATAGCGCAACATTTAATTTCTTTGATGGAAGAATAGAAGCAAATCAAGCTATAAAAGGTAATGTTGATGAGACTCCATATTCATATAATGCTGATGTTGCCATAAGTGATAAACAAGTCGCAACACTATCAGTTTTAATAGATCCAGAAGCAAGAGTTGGAACTACATATTATTCTAAAGTACAATCTGCTATTGATGATTCTGCTAATGGTGTATATCTTGATAAAACAACAGAAATGGCATTAGTAAAAGGATTTGATAATTCTGATACATATGGTTTTGATTATGATGAAGAAAATAACAGATTAATCTCAAATAATGACCTTTCAAGTACAACAGCTGTCGCAACAACTGTAGTTGATTTAACAAGTTATACAAGTGATCAAAAATTAACAATAGAGGGATTTATAGATAAAATATATGAGTATACTAGTTATAATAAATCATATGGATATGTTGAAGTTCTAAAAAAAGATGATAATAAAAATATAGGTAGTAGTAGATATGACTCTGAATCACCATCAAGTCAATATTTTGTATTACCATATGGTAGTAAATATATAGTAAATATAAAATATATTATTCCAGGTTATAGACAAGAAAAAGTAGAAAACTCACATTTTATTATTTCTAAAATGAATTTATCTGATTATAAAACAGATAAATATAATGGATATACTAATGCTGATGATTCAGTAACTACAATAAATTATAGTTTCGATTATGATGAAACAACAAAAACATATAAATCAAATAATCAGTATATATCAGGATCAAGAGCATTCTCATATATACCTATTGATTTAACAAATGAAACGGATGATTATCAGTTAACAGTAAATGCACAGGTAGATTCAATTGCTGGTTCAGATTATGGAATAATTAATGTTAATGAAACAAATGAAATATTAAAATATACTAATTCAAATGGATTAGCATTTATAAGTGAAACTTCAAACGAATATCATAACGGAATATATAACTTTAATAAAACTTTAACTGCTGGTAAAAAATATTATCTTCAATTTTATTATTTCAAAAATGATAGTAATGGATATCCACAAGAAGAATATAATTCTAAAGGAAGCAACGATCAATTTATAATTAATTCAATAGATTTAGTAAAACTCGCTAGTGATACAACTACATTAAACTTAGATGAAAAAATAAAATATTCTGGTAAAATGGGATTCACAGATAAGATAAATAATAAATACATGAGTAATGTTCAAACAGAAAAAAATACATTAATTGATTCTTATGTAGAACTTGATTTTACAAAAATGCAATATGATCAATTAGTTAATATAAATACATATAATTCTTATGATAACTATCAATACTTTTATTTATCAACATCTCCAAAAAATGTAAGTAAAGATTTAATATTAAATGATAAAGATAGCATATCTAATTTAATTTATTTTTATGGTAAACCATCATCACTTTATATAAATGGTTCATCGTATACTGGTTATAACACTGATAAAAAATTTGTATTATCTAAAGGAAATAAATATTATTTACATTTTGCAGTAATAAAGAATATGTATCAATATCCAAGTACATATAGTGATTTTGCTATAAATAGTGTTAGTTATACATCAGTACTTGATAATAAATTAAATGTTGGTATTCTGCCATCTACAACAGGTACTGATGAAATAATAAGTCATCCAATTAAAACAAGTGAGTTTGCACTTGATGAAAGTAAGGATGAAGAATTAAGATATATAGGAAGTAATGCAAATAACTATGTAACTTTTAACGATGAAATATGGAGAATATTAGGTGTATTTAAAACTGAAGATAAAAAAGGAAATAAAGATTTTAGAATAAAATTAGTAAGAAGTTCATCTATTGGTTATTATTCTTGGGATACATCAGATAGTGCGGTATCTGGTGGTTATGGAATAAATGAGTGGTCGCAAGCAGACATTATGAAATTATTAAATCCAGGTTATGATGATGAAGAAATAGGCGGAAGTTTATATTACAATAGTAAATCAGGAAAATGTTATAATGGCTCAAATAATAGTTCAACTGATTGTGATTTTACTTCGACAGGCCTAAAAGATTCTGCAAAAAAATTTATTGATACAGTAAAATGGAATACAGGTGCATTACCATATGAAACGGCTTCATATAACTTAACACCAAATCAAATATATAATTATGAAAAAGGTACAAATACAGGTAAAACAAATTATGAAAATCATAATGATTTTCCTGTGGATAATGTAGAAAGAACATATTATTGGTATGGTCAAGTAGGAATTATTAGTCCAACAGATTTAATTATGGCAGGTAGTGATAGTTCTGATATGTCAAGAGAATCATGTATGATGTCTAACAATAATTATTATTATTGTATTAATAATAATAACTGGTTCAGAAATATGTCGAGTAATTCTTTTTACGTTATTAATCCTGCATTTAGTACTAGTAACAATAGTAGTTATTATCCATTTTTAGGATTTACAATTTATACTAATCCATATACAACAAGTATTTCAAGTAGTAATGCAATTTTACCTACAGTATATTTAAAACCAAATGTAAGTGTTAAATCTGGTGATGGAACAAGTTCTAATCCATATGTGTTTGAATTACTTGATAAGAAAAATACAGACAAATATTATGGACTTGCATCTAATATAGAAAAAGAAGAAATAAATGCAGAAGAAAATATCATAAAGGCAGAAAAAACAAATAATGATTATAAACAACTTAAAAGTTTTACTTCTATTTATGGATTCACATATGATGAGGAAACAAAAACATATACAAATAAAAATATAAATATTCCTAATTCAAGAGCAATAAGTGCAATTAAAATTGATTTGACAAATGAAACAGAAGAAAAAACTATATTATTTAATTATGATTTTAAATCTTCAAGTTATTTATCTGAAATGTATATAAATGTAATGGTTGGAAAATATACTCCTGTAGATTATTTTTCAACAACAGGACCAAATAGTATATATAGTGTTGGACCAGTTTTAGCAAATTCAACATCTTCCGTTACTTCAAGTGTAAAATATACTTTCAAACCTGGACAGGTATATTACGTTCAGTTCTCAGAATACAATTCATATAGAGATTATGAACAAAGTTATTTAAAAGTAAGTTTTGATTATGTTTTGGATACAGAAAAAACAGAAAACTTTACAAAATATGAATATTCATATCCTGTATTAAATGAAAAACCAGATACAGTAGTTTTATTAAATAATATAACTTTATCAAATCCTCTTATAGTAGAAGATAGAAAAAAAGTAATACTTGATTTAAAAGGAAAAACATTAACAACAAGTGCATCTGATTATGTAATAAAAAATGATGGTAATTTAACAATAATAGATAGTAAATATGATGATGATGTATCTGAAGCACAAAGAAAGTATGAAGAAGAACAAGCAAAATATGATCAAGAATACGATGAAGCATTAGCTAAAAAAGACAAAACAGAAAATAAATATCAAAGCGACTTGAAAAAATATAATGATAGTCAAACTGTATATGAATATGATTATACTGGCGAAGAACAAACATTTACAGCACCTAAATCAGGATACTATAAATTAGAAACATGGGGAGCACAAGGTGGTGACCGTGGAAATAATAATGGTGGAAAAGGTGGATATTCAACAGGAATAATATATCTAGAAGAAAATGAAACTATATATATATATGTAGGAGGTAATGGTACTACTAATAACGGATATAATGGTGGAGGATTATTACCTGGACTTAATATATATGGAGGGGGAGCTACAGACATTCGTGTTAAAGATAATACTCTATATAACCGTGTAATAGTTGCCGGAGGTGGTGGCTCAGTTGGAGCAACATCAAATGATGGTGGCTATGGTGGTGGCCTTGTTGGTGGAGATTGCAAAGGAAGCAATGGTTACATAAGTAAAGGCGGAACACAAACAAGCGGTGGATTTGGAAAAAATGCAGGATCATTTGGCCAAGGTGGTAATGGTGTTAATTCAAATAAAGGTTATAGTGGTGCCGGAGGCGGCGGCTGGTATGGCGGCGGCGGATCAGGTGT
>OJNH01000299.1_pt1 | contig 45047 bp, 44 predicted proteins | sample 1597361 | NCBI WGS metagenome assembly OJNH01 (sample SAMEA2452136, study PRJEB22498) | human gut metagenome | biome: human feces; feature: human gut; material: feces | place: Australia | collected 2012
CTAAACCATCTGCTGTTGTTTCTTCATCTTTTACCATAAGCATTCCAAAATATACTGGATTTAGTACAAGTTCTTTTGCTTGTTCTATTGTCATTCCTTTATTTTTTCTTAGTTCATATAATAATTGTACATATTTTTCATAATTTTCTGATGTTTGTGGATTTATTATTGTTGCTCCCTCTATATTTACATTGTTTTCTTGTGCTTTTTGTTTGATTATTTCTTCATTTCCAACTAAAACAATGTTGGCATATTTTTCTTTTAATGCTATTTGTGTTGCTTTTAGTGTTCGTATGTCTTCTGCTTCAGGAAGCACTATTGTTTTTATTTCTTGTTTTGCTCTATTTTTTATACATTCTATAAAGTTCATTTCATTCCTCCTTTTTCCGTTGTTTATTATATATATAAATTAAGAAAAGTACAAGTATTTTTTAAAAAAACTTGTACTTTGTCTTTTTATCTTTGAATTTTTTCTATTTCTTCTTTTGTTAGTGTTGTTATTTCACTTATTTGTGATATTGGCATTTTTAATTTTAAGAGTTTTTGTGCTATTTCTATGTTTCTGTTTTTTTCACCTTCTTTTCTGCCCATATTTATATACATCTGGTTCTCATTTCTTATCATCTCTACTACTGCTAACATTTTTTCATCACCTCCATTTATTTTTTCTATTAATTCTTTTGCTTTTTCTTCCCCTATTTTTTCTCCAAATAATATTGATATTATTCTTTTTAATAAATCTTCATCATCTTCTTTTATACCTGGTATTATTTTTTCTAGCATTTCTATTGACTCTTCTGTACTTTCACTTTTTTCTAGTAACATCATTTTTGAAGTTAGTGTTTTTCCTTGTAATAATTCTTCTTTTGTAAAATCGTTGATATCTACTAAATTGTAGTTTCCAGCTTTTATTTTTAGACCGTCTAATGTTTCTTGGCTTTCTTCCAAATATCTTTTAGCATCCCATTTTTTCTTTCCTGTATATAAAACTATTGGTACTACTAAGGGTAATTTGTATTCTTTGCTTTTTATGTTTCTTATATCTACTGCACTTTTCATTATTGCTATTTCATATTCTAATATTCTATATGGCATTGTGTAGTCTATTTTCGTTTGATGTTCTATTAAGAAAAATATGTTTTTATCTTTATATTTGTATACTATATCTGCTTCTCTGTTTTGAAATACTTTATTCACAAAACTGCTGGTGTATTTTTCTATTTCTTCTGGTTTTAGTTTTGTTTTTATTGCTTGGTTTATTAGTGCTACTGCTTCTTCTTTTTTGTCTAGTATTGTTCTAAATATTTTGTCGTGTTTGTTTGTCACAATGTATTTTTCTTTTTGGTCTGATAATTGTGATATTAGAGAATTTTTAAAAATATCTTTGTATTTTATATAATCTCCATAAGTAAATATTTCTATATCAATCCATCTCCTTTATTATAATTGTATTTTGTTTATTTGTCAATGTTTATTTTATGGTAAAGTTGTATTTTTAATAGTTATTTCTTGTATTAACCTCCTTTTTTCTAATTTATTTTGTTTTTATGGGATTTTTTTATATTTATTTTTCAGTCTTTTCTAAGTTGCTTTGATTTAAAAATTTATAAAACCATACATTGACAAATAATGTATGGTTTTATGTTATCATATTTTTTGCTTGTTTTCAAGATAAATCGTTCAACAAATTTCGAGTCTAAAATTTTTATTTTTTGAATAATTATATATCTATATATCTGCTGTAAAAATTTCTGCATAACCAGCATGATATAAAACATCATCTTTTTTTATATTTTCTATTTTATAAATATATACATATTCATATATTTCTCTTTAACTTAAAATCAATAAATTCCTTTTAAACTAAAAAATTCAATTCCCATACAAAAATTACTTCCATTATGCTTAAAATATATCTGTAAGTAATAATCTTTTGCATTTATTCCTTCCGGAATTTTAATTGTCGCTTTATAATCAATCCAATCAGAAGTTGTTGCACATGTTACAGAATCTATAGCATTTTCCAGCCATGTAGGATTATTTCCAGTATTACTTACAAGCCCCCATTTTAATAAAGCATTGTTTTTTCCATCATTTCTTGTTCTAGCATATATTTCAATGCTTTTAAAATTTTGTTCTAATTTATTAACTGTATAAAAATTAGCATATGAGTCCGTATCAGCAATACACAAAAAAGGTTTTACGTTTTTCCAATATACATTTCCACTCCCTATAATAAAACCTGTTGTTTTGCCATTTAAACCATAATATTTTCCCACAGTTCCTGTTGATAAATTTTCAAATTTACTAGTAAAATCAAATTCATTACAAATTTGTATTATTTTTGTCTGTGAATATTTTACTTTATTATATTTATCATATGCTGCTACATATATATTATATTTACTATTAGCTTGCAATCCTTCTAATTCAGCATCTTTCTCTGTTGTCATTTTTGAACTAACTTGATTATTATCACTTTCATTTATTGCTATTATATGGTATCCTAAAATATCACTTTCATTTATTGCTTGGGAATCAATTGTAAGTTCCATATGTGTTGAACTTATATTTTTCACTTCAAATTCACACTTTTTTATTATAGAACTATTTTCTTCTATTTCCCTACTAGAATTATTTATATTTATTATTTTATTTTCATAACTTGTTAATATTTCATTTTCTACATTTTGTGCATTTTCCATAGCATTTTAGCCTGTTTTGCATTTTCAAACAATCCTGTTTGAGTTAATGTTTGTATGCTTATCCCCGCTAATATTAATAAAAGCACTATCATTATCCCCTAGAGCTACAAGTGTTATACCTTTCGTGTTTTTCATATTTTCAATCCTCCATTAACAATTTTTATAATTTTTTAATTTTTTATAATATATAACTTAATATTATTTTATACCATAAATATGTGAAATATATTGATGGTTCCATGTAGAGGACAATGGACTTTTCCAAGCAACAAAAAAAGTATTCTTATTTATAAAACCTATATCAAATCTACTAAATATAGACGAACTTACATATATTGATGTATCTATTGTAGGATAACCATAATTTTGCTTTATTATATTTACTGGAAATACAGTAGAATAATAATTTGGAACAATTGCTTCATCGCCATATGTCGCTAATACTATTAAAATAAAATTATAATCTTCTATATTATTATCATCATCTAACATACATCCTCCTGAAATTTGTTTTTCGTTTGAATTAACAGAAGTATCATAATTTCCAGACCATAATAACTTATTATTAGAATTATTATTCTCTCTATTGCTAGCAATACTATTAAAATTATTTATTTGTTCACTATAATTAGTTAAAATTTGATTTTCTTTTGTTTCTAAATTTCTATATTTTCCTTTTGCTTCCTTTGTATTTTCAAATAATCCTGTTTTTGTCAATGTTTTTATTGCTATTCCAGCAAGAATTAATAATATAATTATAGTTACAACCAACGCAACCAAAGTAATTCCATATTCTTTCCTAAATTTTTTCATTTAAAAATTTCCTCCTTCGTATTTAAAATATGTCGTTATTTGTCACATTTACAATATACTAAACATGACGAAAAATGTCAATATAATTTAGCTCAATTTTATGATAATTTATATATAAAATTTCAAAAAATATAAGGTGATTTTATGATAAAAGAAAAAAGAAATTCCATGCATCTGACACAAGAACAAATGTCAGAAAAACTGGGTATAAGTTTAAGACAATATGTAAGAATAGATAATGAAAAAGCATTTCCTAGGAGAGATATTTTAAAGAAGTTAATTGATGAGTTAGGTTTGACTAACGAAGAAATCGGAGCTTATATTAAAATTCTCACAGAAAATATTGCTTAATCATTATCTATTATTTTTTTATTCTATTTGTTAGAAATATGTATATTCTCAGCCTTCGCATTCATTTCTCTTGAAATAATATTTTGAATTTGTGCAACTTGTTCTTTGCTTAATTCACTAGCCTCTATTATCACACTAACACTTTCTCCATTTACAAATACAACATTATTTTCAAAACCTTTTGTTTGTATAAGATTTTCGCATATCATTATACTGTTTTTTGTATCGTTTATTTTTTTTATTTCATCTGTTGCAGATTGCTTTTGTGTTTCTAGTGAATTGTCACTGTTTAAAACTTTTTCATATGTTTCTATCATTTGCGAATACATTGTGTCTCTTTCTAATTTTGATGTTTTGAAATAATCACTATTATTTGTTTTGTTTGTTGTAGTAGAACTTGTAGTAACTGTATTGCTACTTGTGTTTTCTGTTTTAGCATTTTCTGCATTGTTGGTGGTATTGTTTACTGCCTCATTTACAATATCATTACTGCTGACTAATTGTGCATCTCCTATATTTGCCATTTTGCCTAATTCTTCTTCTGTTCCACTAGTTGGTATTATACTATTTGTATTACCATTAGTAGTATAGTTTAAATATCCTGCTGCTACTAACATTAAAGCAATAACATAGATTATTACTTGATTCTTTTTAAATAATTTCATAATTAATCCTCCTATTCCATTTCAAAAACTTGAATTTTGTGTGCAGCCAGTCCTGTTGCAGCTTCTACGGCTTGTATTATGTTTGTTTTCACATTAACATTTGATGCTCCTTTTGCTGTTATAATTGCTCCTTCTATTTTGGGTTGTAAAGTTTTTTGAAGTATTGGCGTTTTTTTTCCATTTTCTTCTTGGTATACAATTTCTTTGTCTGAATCTGTTTGTTCAACTTTTCTTGTTCCCCCAGAAGTATCTGTTTCTTCTGTTGTGCTTGTTTTGGAATTTTCATTATACATTGCAACTGTTTGACTTGATTCTGAGTAATTTATAAAAACTTTTACAGTTCCAACTCCTTGTATTTTTCCTAGTATATTTTCTAATCTTTCTTCTAAATTATTGCTTTCTTCTGTTTGAGTTGTATCTGTATTTGCAAGTTGTCTACCTGCTGTGTTGGTAATTGTTTTGTTCGATTTTTTATTTCCATTCCATACATAGTTTATAATAACAATTGTTATTATTAAAATAACAACAAAAAATACTAAGTTTTCTATTTTCTTTTTGTTGTTTCCTTCTGTTTCTTCTTTACTGTCAATTATTTTCTTTAATTTATCTTTAAACATGATTTGCTCACCCCGTATTCACTTATTAAAAATTCTTTTACACTTTCAATGTCTGTTTTGGTAATTTTCGAATTTTCATTTTCTGTACTGTTTTCTTTTGTATTGTTTCCTACTTTTACCTCTACTTTTTGAATTTTTTGTATTTCAGAAACAATTTTGTTTTCTATTGTTTCTGTTGTGTTTTCATTAGCTTTGGAATTTTCATCTATTCTCGTCTCTTCTTTTTTGTCTAATTTTAAAGTTATCTTTTTTATACCTGAGTCATTATTTTCTTGAGATATATTTGCATCAACTTTGCAATATTCTATTGTATAGCCTTTTTCTTTTAACTTTTTGGTAATATCATTTTCTAATTCTTCTATATAAATTTCTTTTAATCTTTTGTCCATTGATTCTTGATTAACCTCTACATTACTGGTATCTAATTCTTCGTTTATATATGAAGAAACATCAATATTTTCAAAATTAAGCTTATCACTATTTTTTATAAAAGGAGATATTATACTAAACAATATATATAATCCCATTACCATTTTTACGTATTTTTTGGTTTTATTATTAGGGAGTAACATTTCTAATATTGATACTACAATTATTGCTAAACTTAAATTTTTTACCCAACTACTTAAAAAATTTACCACTTGTTCCTCCTTATCTGTACATCATTCCTGTATTAGACATTTTTATAAGTAAGGTTGTTCCTATTATTACCATAAAAAATATTGTGAATAATATTCCTAATAAGATTTTAAATATATCTCCCATTTCATCTAATAATTTCACTATTTTCGCATCTGCTATTACTTCGCTTATGCTTGCTACTAGCTTGTACGAGATTGTTAATACTGATAATTTTAAAATTGGCACTATGCATATACTGATTATTATTACCACTCCTACAAAACCTACTGCATTTTTTAATATAATTCCGCATCCTAGAACACTATCTACTACATCTCCTAAAATTTTTCCAACTACTGGTACTGCTGAACTTACAATTGATTTTGCGGTTTTCGCAGTTATTCCATCTACACTGCTTGCAAGTGTTCCTTCTAAAGATACTATTCCAACAAAAATTGTTAAAATTATTCCTAAAAACCATAATGTACTTGATTTTAAGAATTTTGATAATTTTGCTACTTGAACTTGGTCTGATATTTTTGATATTATGCTAATAGATGCAATTATTAAGATTATTGGTATTAATATGTTTTGAATTAAATTTCCTATAAAATTTATTAAGAATAATATTATTGGTTCTAGTATACTTGTGGTTGTTATGCTTCCTGTATATAACATCAGTGATACTAATACTGGTATTAATGTATTCATAAATCCTATTAGATTATTTGAAGTTTGTTTTACTAAATTTATCACATCTGAAAAATTGCTCATTATTATTGTTACTATTGCTATGTATTGCACATAATAGATTAACTTTGAAATACTGTCATTTTCTAAACTTTCACTTATTGATTTTAATATGCTATGTATTATTATAATTGCTAGAATACTAAGTAAGGATTTTATTCCTGTTTGAACTTCTGTACCCAATATGTTTAATATTTTTTTATATATTTTTGAATTGTCTACTTTTCCACTTATTGCTGAGTTTAATATTTCACTTATGTCTGCATCTGCGAAAAATTCTCCTGTATATTGTTTTGAATTTTCTATAAAAGAATTTATACCAAAAGTTTCTTTTTGTGTTGCAATTGTATTATCTTCTGCCTTTACTGTTTTAGGAATAAATATTATTGCAATTATAATTATTAATATTATTTTCTTTTGTATTTTCACATCTTTATTTCCTCCTTAATATTTTTGCTATGGCAGAATTTTTAATATAATTTCTAGCAGATTTGATATTATTGGTATTGACATTGATATTATTATTATTTTGCTTCCTATTTCTATTTTGCTGGCTATTGCCGCTTCTCCAGAATCTTTACAAATACTCACTGCAAATTCTGAAAGAAAAGCTATTCCAGTTATTTTTATTAATATTGCTATAAACTGAGTATTAATTCCAAATTTGTCTTGTATTGATTGAATTATATTTATAATTCCGGTTAATTTGTCCATTACTAGGACTAATATTAACACTCCTGTTAATATGCTTATAAAAACTGCATATTCTGGTCTATATTGTTTTAACATAATAATAATAACTAAAGCTGTTAGAGCTATTCCTATAATTTTAATTATTTCCATAATTGAAGCTCCTTATAAATCACTTATAAATTAAACAAAGTTCTTACTGTATCAAATAATCCACTTATTTCTTTTATTACCATTGTTAAAACAATAACCAGTCCTGCAAGTGTTGTCATCATTGCTTGATCTTCTCTACCTGCTCTTACTAAAACTTGATATAACACTGCAACTAATATTCCTATTGCTGCTATTTTAAATAATAAATCTATACTCATAATAAATCCCCCCTATATCAAAATAATAACAATGGCTAGTCCTATTGTTGCCCCTAGCTTTTTGTATAATTTTTCATTTTTTTGTTTTTCTTCTTCCGCTTCTCGTATTTGTTTTTCTAAGAAAGTTTCTGTTACTTCAATTTGACTTATTTGCCCATCAGTGTCTGTTGACCCTAATAATTTAGATAAAGTTTTTATTGTTTGCTTGTCCTCTGTTTTTAGATTACTTTTTAATTCTTCAACCGCTTCTTCCCAAGCTATATCTGTGCTCTCAAATTTCATTTTTTCTTTTGCCTTAAAAAACAAATTTGATATATTTTTACTAGAATTCTCACTAATTTCTCCAAATATTTCAGGTATCGGTTCATATGTAAATTTTATTTTTGTTTTAAATATATTTAAAGCATTTTTTATTTCTTCTAATTCTTCAAGTCTTAACATATAACCTTTTGCTATATAATTTCCTATTACATTTGATAATATAAACACTAAAAAAAGCATACAATATTTAATAATTTGCATTTTTATTCTCCTTGCAATTATTTTTAATATTATATGCTTGTCTTTTTATTTTAGAACTATTTTTTTCTGTCAATTGGGACGACCTTTTTTGATATATTTTTATTTTTTATTCATTTACAACCCATGTGAAAGAATTAGACACATCATTTACTACGCTTTCTATTTCTTTATCATCATCTAAACTATAGCTTTCAGCTATAATCCTAGCTATTTTATCCCCCGTTAATATATAATAATTATACATTATTTCTTGTGGCTCTGAATTAAATATTACTTTAACTTTTAATATATCATAATTATTAGCTGTTTTTGAGATGTTCATTTCTAGTGTATCTGGTTTTTCCTCAGATTTATTAATTGACTCTTCTATATTTGTTTTTACATCTTCTATAGATTTTATTGTTGTTGTATCAACTTGTTCATATGTGACAACTATCATAGCTGGGTAAGAAGAGTAGTTTTCTTCTTGTTCTTCTGTTTGGTTTGTTTGTTGATTTAAATTTGGAAATGTGTGTATGTATTTATAATATTGTACATATTGAGAGTATTGTGTATTAATCTTTTTCCAGTCACCTGCTATTTGGAAGCTTATGTTAGAGTCTTTATAATCTATCTTTTCACTACTTTGTAAAAGACTTGGATTATCTCCACCTAATATGGCTAGTAATATAATTCCTACTATAATTACTATCATAGATATTGTAAAAGCTTTAGCTGATTTCTTTTGTCTTTTTTCAGGATTATTTTCTGCTTCTTTTGAATAATAATATTTTCCCTTATATTTTTTTATTATTCCCATTTGTTTTAAATAATTAAATCTAATTTTTGCCCCTTTATCTTCTGATGTTTCAGCCAATACTTCCTCTTTCATCATTGCTTTATCAGGTGTTGTTGCTTCATATTTTTCAAAAATTGGCTTTAATTCTTCAATTGACTCTCTTATCATTTTATTTATGTTTTCATTGTTACTAAATTGAATTTTTACTTCTTTTCCATCGTTATTTTCTAATTGTTTTTTTATGTTTGATGTTATAATGCTTGCTCCTAATATTGTAAATATTATTGAAATTATGCAATCTCTTGTTATTGCTGTTGAAAATTCACTGCTTCCATATAATTTTTGGACATTAGCTATACTTACAGGTAATCCTTGTTTGTGTATTAATAATGCTGGTATTATTGCAAGTGTTGTAACCATTACTACTATAACAGCTATAACCATTATTATAATTGGTAATTTTTTGTCAATTTTACCTTTACAAATTTTATAACCTAAAAATTCTCCTCCAGCAATAATTGCTGCTAAAATTGATAACATCATATTTCCATAGACATACACTAAAATCCATGGTATTGTTGCTATTATTCCTCCTATTATTGCTCCTATTATTCCAGTTAGGTAGCTTCCTGTTTTTTCTTTTTTAATTACTTCTTCTTCCATTGTTTCCTCCTCATTGGTCATTTGGGACGCTCTTTTTTGACCACTTTTGGTATGATTTCGTGTCAAAAAAGGGCGTCCCTATTGACACAATTTTTCTAATTCTTTTATTTTATCTCTTGTTTCAGCTGCTTTTTCGAATTCCATGTTTGCAGCGTATTCTAGCATTTGGTCTGTTAATTTTTCTATTGCCTTTTTAACATCTTCTTCTTTTTCCATTTTGAATTCTACGCCAATGTCTTCTTGTTTTACTGCACTTATTGCTTCTCTTATTGATTTTGTTATTGTTTTTGGTGTTATTCCATGTTCTTTGTTGTATTCTTCTTGTATTTTTCTTCTTCTGTTGGTTTCTGTTATTGCTTTTTCCATAGATTCTGTTAATTCATCTGCATACATTATAACTGTTCCATCTGTATTTCTTGCAGCACGTCCTATTGTTTGTATTAGCGAACGTTCTGAACGTAAGAAGCCTTCTTTGTCTGCATCTAGTATTGCAACTAGTGATACTTCTGGTATGTCAAGTCCTTCTCTTAGTAAGTTTATTCCTACTAAAACGTCAAATTCTCCTAAACGTAGATTTCTAATAATTTCCATTCTTTCTAGTGCTTTTATGTCTGAATGCATATAATTTACTTTTATGTCTAAGCTTTTTAAATATGCTGTTAGATCTTCTGCCATTTTTTTAGTTAGTGTTGTGACTAATACTCTTTCGTGTTTCTCTACTCTTTTTCGTATTTGTTCTATTAAATCATCTATTTGATTTGTTACTGGTTTTACTTCTATTTTAGGATCTAGTAATCCTGTTGGTCTTATTATTTGTTCAACTACATTTTCTTTACTGTGTTCTTTTTCGTAATCAGCTGGTGTTGCACTTACAAATATCACTTGATTTATTCTTTTCTCAAATTCGTCAAATGTTAATGGTCTATTGTCAAAGGCTGATGGAAGTCTAAATCCATAGTTTACTAGTGATTCTTTTCTTGCTCTATCTCCATTGTACATTGCTCTTACTTGTGGTATTGTAGCATGTGATTCATCTATTAAAAGTAAGAAGTCTTTTGGAAAATAGTCAAATAATGTATATGGTGGGCTTCCTGCAGGTCTTTGACTTAAATGTCTTGAATAGTTTTCTATTCCTTGACAGAAACCTGTTTCTTTCATCATTTCTATATCAAAGTTTGTTCTTTCTTCTATTCTTTGAGCTTCGATTAGTTTATTATTATCTTTAAAATATTTTATTCTTTCTTGTAATTCTTCTTCTATTGTTCCTATTGCCTTATCTAGCTTGTCTTTGCTTGTAACATATTGAGAAGCTGGTGGTATTAATATGTGTTTTCTTTCTCCTATTGCTTTTCCTGTTAATGGATTTATTTCTGAAATTTTTTCTATTTCATCTCCCCAAAATTCTACCCTAACTGCACTTTCACTTTGTGATGATGGATAGATTTCTACTATATCTCCCTTTGCTCTAAAAGTCCCTCTTTTGAAGTCTATTTCATTTCTTGTATATTGCATTATTACTAGTTTTTTTAATACTTCATCTCTAGATTTGTTCATTCCTGGTCGTAGAGACAACATCATTTCTTGATAGTCTACTGGGTCTCCTAAGCCATAAATGCATGATACTGATGCTACTATTATTACATCTCTTGTTTCAAATAATGATAGTGTTGCCGAATGTCTTAGTTTGTCTATTTCGTCATTTATTGATGCATCTTTTTCTATATATGTGTCTGAACTTGCTATATAACTTTCTGGTTGATAGTAGTCGTAATAAGATACAAAGTATTCTACATTATTTTCTGGGAAAAATTCTTTAAATTCTGAGTATAATTGCCCTGCTAGTGTTTTGTTATGTGCTAATACTAAGGTTGGTTTTTGAACTTTGTTTATTATGTTTGCCATTGTGAAGGTTTTTCCTGAGCCTGTAACTCCAAGTAATGTTTGAAATTTTTTGCCCTGATCTATTCCTTTTGATAAATATTCTATTGCTTGTGGTTGGTCTCCTGTTGGCTTATATGGTGAGTGTAGTTTAAACATTTTTACCCTCCTCCTATGATTTATATTCTACATTATTTTGTAATAAATGTCTACATATTTAATAAAAGTTCCTGAAGCTTTTGACTTCAAGAACTTTTTGTTATGTATTTATTTTAATTTGCCATAATTCCAAATGATTCACTATTTAGGTCTATTACATAAGATGAAGAAGTTTCTAATTCATCTGACATAATAGTTTCGTTAATAGAAAATACTTTTTTGTTTGCTTTTCTCTTTTTCTTTAATGACTCAAAACTAATAATATTGCTTGGTTTTTCTTCTTGATTATTTTTGTTATTTATCTCTTCTATCATTTTTGTATATTCTTCTTGGCTCTTTAATATATTTTCATTTATTTCTGTTAGTTTATCATCATAATTTATTGCATTTATTTTTTCTAATAATTCATTATTATTATTTACTTGTATTTCTTTTAATTTAGAAATTCTGTTATTTACATTTATTATTTGTTCATTTTGTAATTGTTTTAATAATTCTATTTCTTTATTTGCTGATTCTATTTTTGCTTTTAATACTTCTAGTTGATTAAATTCTTCTTCCATATTTTGTGTTTTTTGTTTTAACATTTCTAGTGTTTGAAGTTCTTTTACTGTATTTTCTATATCAGATTTAGCTTTTAATTGTTCATTTTTTAATTGTTCTACTTTCTCTTCAAATCCATTTATTTTATCATTTATTAATTCTCTGCTACTGATTAATTCATCAATATTTTCAAACATATTGTTGTTATTATCTTTTAATATGTTTATTTGTTCTAAAACATTTAATTTTTCTGAATCTAATTTTTCAAAATTTTCTAAAAGCTTGTTATTACTTATTTTTAAGCTTGTTATATCATCTTGCATTGTTTTTGTTTCTTCTTTAAAATTATTAATACTTTCAAGAATTTCTGTTTTATCATTTTCTTGTATTTCTTTTAGATTTTTTTGTTTTTTATTTAATTCTTTAATACTATTTTGCACTTTTGAATTTTCTGTTTTTAAGTCATTTATATTATTTATGATTTCTTGTTTGTCTAATGATTGTTTATTTTTTATGTTATCTATTTCGGTATAAATATTGTTTATTTGTTCTTTTGAATTGTCATTGTCTAATCTTTTTTCTATATTTGATATTCTGCTAAATATTTTCTTAATTACATTTTTAAATCCATTTTCTTTTGGTTCTACTGTTTTTTCTTGTTGTTGTTCTACTACTTGAACCGTTTCTAATTCTTGTTCTACTTCTTTATTTAATAATTCTTGTTCTATTACTGATCTGGCATTTTCTATTATTTCTGAAACTGTAATTATTTGTTGTTTTATTTGTATTTCTTTTTCTGTTTTTTCTTGTTTTCCATCTCCATAATAATAGCCATAACCTTTTCCATAGTATTTATTATGTTGTACATCACTCTTGTTTAGTATAACACCCATTATTTTGCCACCGACATCTTGAATTTGTCTTTTTGTTTTCTTTAATTCGTTTATTTTTGACACTTTATTTTCAGCAATTAATATTGTGCTGTCTACCATTGTTGATAATGCTATACTATCTGAAACTATCATACTTGGTGTTCCATCTAATAATACAAGGTCATACATTGATTTTAAAAGTTCTAATAAGTTTCTCATGTTTGTTGATGATAATAATTCTGATGGATTTGGTGGAATTGTTCCACTTTCTAAAATATGTAAATTTGGTATTTTAGTTTCTTTTATGTATTTTTTTGCTTTTTCTAAATTTTCTAATTTATTTTCTGTTATTTCTTTTATAAAGTCTGATAATCCTTCTCCTGTTTGGTTTTCAAATATTTGACTTCTTCCTTTTGGAGTTCTTAAGTTTGTATCTACTATAAGAACTTTTTTGTTTGCTTGAGCAAAAGCTACTGCTATATTATTTACTATAAAGCTTTTTCCTTCTTTTTCTCTTGCACTAGTAAATAAAATAGCTTTCTTTTTATTGATATTTGAAGCATACAATATATTTGTTCTTGTTGTTTTTAAACATTCTACTATATATGATTTTGGATCTGTTTCTATTATTAATTCGTTGTTTGTTTTATTTGTATTTGGTATTGTCCCTATTGTTTCAAGCTTTAAATTTACTGGGATGTCTTTTTCAGATTTTATTGTGTCGTCAAGAATATAAAGTATTAATATCAATACTCCTGATGCAAATATTCCTGCCATTAAAGCTATTGCCATATCTTTAATATGATTTATATTACATGGTGTGTTTGATATTTCTGCTGTATCTATGATATTAATGTTTTGAATATTATAAATTGTTTTTATCTGTTCTACAAAAACTTTTGATATTTCATTAGCTATTTTCATTGCTGTTTCTGGATTTGAGTTTTCTACTGTTATTTTTAAGAATTGTGTATTTTTTATTTCTGCTACTGTTAAATTTTTTTGTAAATTTTGAACAGAAATATCAAGTCCTAAGTTTTCTATTACTTTACTTAGAACGTTTGCACTTTTAGCAATACTTCCATATGTAGAAATTAAACCAGAGTTTAAATTCAAGTCTGTTTGTGTTACTTGTTTTTCCCCTTGTGCCTCGTCTCCTGTTAATAAGACTGTTACAGATGAATTGTATTGAGGCTTTTTGTAATAATATGAATAGAAATAGCCCACTACTAAACTTAATAATATTATTAGAGCTATAAATATTTTTTTGGATAAAATAATATTTAATATTTTTTTCATATCAATATATTCATTATTTTCCATTTACATCACCTATTTCTAATTATACCATGTTTTAATAATTATTGCAACACTTTATGTTTATTTAGTGATGTTTATCTAGAAACTACTGCATTTTTATTACTTTACAATATAAAAAAGGTATAAAAAGATTAATATTCTTTTCATACCTTTTATTATTACATAGCTTGTCTATATAAATTTATAAAATCTTCTTTACTAACTTCTCTTGGATTTCCTGGTTTACATGGGTCTTCCATAGCTTTATCTGCTAGCATTTCGAAATCTTCTTCTTTTGCTCCATAATCTTTTATTGTTTGTGTAATTCCTACTGCTTTTGATAATTCACTTATCATCCATACAAAAGTATTTATAACATCTTGGTCGTTTAAATGTTCTGCATCTGGTCTTCCGATTTGGCATAAGATTTCTCTAAATCTTTGTGCTGTTTCTGGATTTGCACCATTAAATCTCATAACTGTTGGTAATAACATTGCATTTGCAATTCCGTGTGGTGTGTCATATACTGCTCCTAATTGGTGAGCCATTGAGTGAACTATTCCTAATCCAACATTTGAGAATCCCATTCCTGCAATGTATTGAGCCATTCCCATCATTTCAATTGCTTTTTCATCCTTGTCGTTTACTGCTGCTGGTAAATATTTAAATATCATTTTTATAGCTTGCATATGGAACATATCTGATATTTCATTATGAGCTTTTGTTATATACCCTTCTACTGCATGTGTTAATGCATCCATTCCTGTTGCAGCAGCAAGTGTTTTTGGCATTGATGCCATTAAATCTGAATCTATTATTGCTACTATTGGAATATCATTTGGATCTACACATACCATTTTTATTTTTCTATCTTCATCTGTTATTACATAATTTATTGTAACTTCAGATGCTGTTCCTGCTGTTGTTGGAAGTGCTATTACTGGCATTCCTCTGTTAACTGTATTTGATGCTCCATTTAAAGATTTTATATCAGCTCTATCTGGGTTTGTCATTACTATTGATATACCTTTTGCTGTGTCCATACTTGAACCACCACCAACTGTTACAATAACATCAGCTCCTGATGCTTTACAAGCCTCTACACCATCTGTTACATTTTTTATAGTTGGGTTTGGTTTTATTTCATCATATAATGTATAATCTATGTTTGCATTTTTGAATATTTCCTCAACTTTTGCAGTTACACCTGCATTAACTAGTGATTTATCACTTACTAAAAATACTTTTTTAAATTTTCTTTTTGTTATTTCTTCTGCTAAAGCTCCTCTTGCTTCCTTTCCAAAATAAGATGTTTCATTTAAGACAAATTTTATTGCCATTTTAAATTCCTCCTTTATATAAATATTTATTATTACATATTCCCATCTTTATATTCGCTAGGAATATTAAAGTAATCATTTTTTACATTGCCATATAAGATGTCAACTTTTAATAATTCTTCTTCATCTCCTGCAATTGTTTTTATATAAACGATTTTATCGTTATCATAGTATATCCTTGTTTTTGCTTTTGTTAAATCTGTCACTGCTATTTTGTTATTTATTAAAAAGTCTTGGTATTTTTCAAATTCTTCATATTGATAATTTTTACCTTTTACTTTTTCTTTTCCAGTGTTACTTGACATTTCTTTTAACTTTGATAATTTTTGTTGGATTTCTGTTGATATTTCTGTATTATTTTTGTATGTGTAATATGTTTTATTACTATCATCTACAAAATATGTGTCATTTCCTTTTACTATATATTTGTAAGTTACTCCATTTCTTGTTGTTTCTTTATATGCTTGGCCATCTTTTATTACTATTGTTTCTCTATTGTTCTCATCTAATGTTGTTGTAAATGTCATTTCTTTTGAATTTGCTATTTTTTCATAATTTTTTTGTATCTCCACAGATTCTGTTTGTTCTGTTTTGTTTGTTTTATTTTTACTAGATAGAGCAAATATTATTACTCCAATAATTACAACTACTAATATAATTATTCCAATAATTATCATTGGTTTTTTAAGTTTATTATCTTTCATGTTCTTTTGTACCTCCTAAATTTTATTTTTAATTAGTCTCCTAAGTTAATTCCTATACTTCTTGCTGTTTTTACTAAATCATCATCCATTGTTACTTTTCTTTGGTTACTTACTGCTGTATTTCCTGAAACAGCTCCTATTTCTTTGTTTTCTCCAACAACATCTTCTAATGATACATAATCTAATTTGTTATTTTTTATAACTGTTAATACTCCAAATTTTTCTTCTAATGCTAATTGCATTGCTTTTGCACCATATTTTGTTGATAAAACTCTATCAAATGCTGTTGGTGTTCCTCCCCTTTGCATATATCCTAAAGTTGTGTTTCTTGCTTCTAATCCTGTTAATTCTTGTAATTGTTTTGCAACTATTGGACCTACTCCTCCAAGCTTTGTGTTGTCTACACCTTTTCCGTTATCTCTTTCATTTTCTACTGTTATATCTCCACCTATTGGTTTTGCACCTTCTGCAACAACTACAACACTGAAATTTTTACCTCTTTTTTGTCTATTTTTTATTTTTTCTGCAACTTTATTTATATCATATGGAATTTCTGGAATTAATGCAACATCTGCACCACCTGCTATTGCTGATTCTAATGCAATCCATCCAGCATATCTTCCCATTACTTCTAGAACCATTATTCTATGATGTGTTTCTCCTGTTGTATGAAGTCTATCAAGTGCTTCCATTGCAACAGATACAGCTGTATTATACCCAAATGTTATTTCTGTACATGCAACATCATTATCTATTGTTTTTGGTACACCAATTACATTTACTCCTTTTAATGAGAAATCTCTTGCTGATTTTTGAGTACCATCTCCACCTAATGTGAATACACAATCAAATCCATCATCTTTAATATTTTGAACACATTTATCTGACAAATCTTGATATTCTACAGTTCCATCTTCTTTTACTACTTTATAATTAAATACATTCGCATTTGTTGATGAACCTATAATTGAACCACCTTTTGGTAAAATTCCTTCTGCATTTCCTTCTTCTGCTGTACTTAGTTTTACATACTCATTTTTTAATAGTCCATTATAACCATCAATAAATCCGTAACATTCTACATCATTATTTTCTGCTGTTTTTACAATTCCTCTAATAACAGCATTAAATCCTGCTACATCTCCTCCATTTGCTAATATAGCTACTTTTTTTATCATTTTAAATCCTCCCTTGTTCTCTTTAGCTTATTAATTTTTTTATATCTTCGTCTTGTTTTAATTCTTTGCTTAAGAATAAATATGCTCTTTTGTCTTGTTTTATTGCTATTTCTGCTAATTCTTTATCACTTCTTAATCTTAAACTTGCATATTTTATTATTAACCCTTTATTTTCTATCGCTGTTTTTACAACTTCTCTATCATCTCTTAGTCTTTCACTTGCATAATACAAAGTTTGCCCATATGTTTTAACACTTTCCATTATTACTTCTTTATCTGCTTTTAATGCTTCTGATGCATAACAAGCAGTCCATGGTGCTCCATTTATTGCTAATAAAACCAGCTCTTTATTATTTCTTAATCTTTTACTTACAAATTCCATTGCTTCGCCATCTTGTGTTAATGCTGTTTTTACTACTTCTTCATCATCTTGAAATTCAGGGGCAGCAAATTCTAAAAGTTTTCCTTTTTTTCTAACCGCTTCTAATACATATTCTCTTGAATTTCTATTTTGTTTCATTTCTGTAACATCTTTTGCTTCCATTATGTATTACTCACCTGCTTTTCATTTTTACTTGTATTTTGCGCTATTAATGCTTTTATTTTTATTCCTTGTTCTGTAAACATTTTTTCATGTTCTGTTTCTATATTATGTTCAAAAATTGGTTCTTGGTGTAAGTCATATGTTTTTGCTTTAACTTCAAATCCTGTTTCTTCTAAATATAGTAATGTTGAATTGAATAAATCATCATCATCTGTTTTAAAGTATATTTCTCCATTTGGTGTTAAAAATTGTTTGTATTTTTCTAGTTGTCTTGTATGTGTTAGTCTCTTCTTTCTATGTTTTCCTTTTGGCCATGGATTACAGAAGTTGATATATATTCTTTCTATTTTATCTTCTTTATCTAGTATTTGTAGTATTCTTTCTATGTCATATCTTGTTAATACTATGTTTTCTGGTTCCATATTTTTTTCTGTATATACTTGTTCTACGTTTCTTTTTGCAAGTCCTAACATTGCATCTATTAAGTCTATTGCTATATAGTTTTTGTCTAAGTTTTCTGATGCTAGGTTTGAGATAAATTGTCCTTTTCCACATCCTAGTTCTAGGTATAGTGGGTTGTTTGGATTTTTGAAAAATGTTTTCCATTTTCCTTTCATTTTTTCTGGTTCATCTATGTAAAATTTACTTGCTTCTAGTTCTGGTCTTGCCCATTTTTTGTATCTTATCCTCATGCTTTTTTGCTCCTTATTTTATTGTTTTTGCTATTTGAATTATACACATAATTTTTTTAATTGTAAAGGTGTTTTTCAAAATATTCTATAATATAAAATTAGCCCTAATATTAACCTTTTATTTTTAATATTAGGACTTGATTATTCTTTGTTTTTTTATTTTGCAATATTTTAGTAAATTTTCATCTTTTAGTATAACACATTTTTAATATCGAGTACTTGCTTCTTTATTTTGCTAAAGATATATGATAAAATGTTAATATCAAATTAAATGGAGTATGTTTATGGAATTAAAATATAAAGTTGAAAATGAGAATTTAACAATAAATCAAATATTGCAAAACAATCTTAAAGTATCTTCTAGATTGCTTTATAAACTTGTAAAAAATAATTGTATTTTTCTTAATGGAAAAGAATGTGATACTAGAAATATAGCCTCTCCTAATGATATTATAACTATTAATTTTGATTATTCTGAAGATAATTCTAATATTGTGCCTACTGAAATGGATTTAAATATTGTTTTTGAAGATGATTGGCTTTTAATAGTTAATAAACCTGCTGGTATTGCAACTCATCCATCTGTTTTACACTTTTCTGATTCTTTATGTAATGGTATTAGATTTTATTTTGATTCTATTAGTTTAAAGAAAAAAGTTAGACCTGTTAATAGATTAGATTTAAATACTTCCGGTTTAGTTGTTTTTGCTAAATGTGAGTATATTCAAGAATGTTTAATTTCTCAAATGAAGTCTAATGTATTTAAAAAAGATTATTTGGCTATTTGTGATGGTATTTTTGAAGATAAAGTTGGTGTTATCGATTTACCTATTGCTAGGAAAGAAAATAGTATTATTGAAAGATGTATTTCCGAAGATGGACAAATTTCTATTACTCATTATGAGGTTTTAAAAGAATTTGATAATTTTAGTTTAGTTAAGTGTTCTTTAGAAACTGGTAGAACTCATCAAATTCGTGTTCATATGAGTAATGTTGGGCATCCTCTTATTGGTGATTCTTTGTATGGGACTGATTCTAATTTGATTGAAAGGCAAGCTTTACATTGTTATCATATTTGTTTTTCTCATCCAATTTTTAAAAATAATTTGGATTTTGTTTGCGATTTGCCTGATGATTTTAAGAGTTTGGTTTATATTTGATTGTTAATTAATCTTCTACAATCAAATATATAATCAATATAAATTGTTTCTTGATTTATAAAATATATGACTAAATACTTTTTATTGCTTTATTAACTTCTTCAAAAACTTCTTCTACTGTGTAACCAACAAATCCATTTGCTCTATCTTTTCTTGAAGCCTCTATAGCTTTTAATATTTCTTTTATTCCTTTTTTTCCAACTAGTTGTAATAATTCTGTATCACAATATTGTATTTTACCGCTTATTTTAATTGCACCTCCTTTTTTTATTCCATTTATTTTTTTCATAAAACTTACCTCCTAAATCAAATTAGAAATATTATAAAAGAGTAAATCTGTAAGCCGGGTTCTGTCGTTAAAAATAGTCATTTATCTAGGATATATATTGCTATATATCTCAAGCCACGCAATTCAGAAGGCGTCGAGCAGACTTTATCTTCTTCTTAGGTGTTGCTCCAGATGGGGTTTACACTGTCCCCCTATGTCACCATAAGGGCGGTGAGCTCTTACCTCACCTTTTCATCCTTACCTTGAAATCAAGGCGGTTATTTTCTGTTGCACTTTCCTTAGGGTTGCCCCTACTAGACGTTATCTAGCATCTTTGCTCTATGGAGCCCGGACTTTCCTCTCGTAGTTCCTTTCGGAATTTACCAGCGACTATTCAATTTACTCTGTTTTGTATTATATCATATATTTTCTATTTATTCTAGTAATTTTAACTATTTTTTTATTTTTCATTAACAAAATATATAATTGGCCTAAAACCTATGCACTTATTTGTTTCTGTAGTAACTTCTCTTCTAGCACTAGTCCAATAATTATTGCTATAGTAATTTCCTCCTCTTATTATACAAGGTGTACTAGTACTATCAACTGTTTCTGTAGTCCACTCACTTATATTGCTAGCCATATCAAATATATTGCATTTATTATCAATACTTGTTCCTGTTAAAGATATACTATTAACATTCAAACTAGTTCTTTTGGAATATGTCTTTTCTTCTGTACATTTTTGTATAAATGTTATCGCTGTATCCCAAGCATAGCTATTAGTTAAATCACTTCCAAATTTTTCATTTTTATACATATTTTGTGAAATACTTGCTGCTGTTGGTTGAGTTACATAATTCCATAATGTATCTTCTTTTGTTTCTGTTACTTCCTCTTTTCCGTTTATTACTTTTTTTCTAGCCTCATATCTTCCAATATAATATCCATTATTTGATGATACACTATTTTTGAATTCTGTTATATTTTTAGCTATTGTATTTCCCCTATTTAATAATATAACATCTTTATTACCTTTATCTTCTTCTATATAACTTCCGGAATATTTTTTTTCTTCACCTGTTACTAAGTCAAAATCATATCTGTCAATATCTATTACTTTTTTATTTTCCTCTTTATGTTCTACATCAGTATATATTGTTCCAACTGGAATCCATACAAATTGGCTTCCTTTAGTTGCACTCTCTGTTACATCTTCAATTACTATACCCTTGTCTACTGTTGTTGCATTATTGGTATTATCATTTACTACTATCTTAAATCCTGCAGGTATTATTATTTTGTTTCCATATTTATCTTGTAATTTTATATTTTCTGTTGTACTTAATATTATATTTGCATTTTCATCTACATTTTTTAATTTAATTTCATTTTCAGTTGAATAATTTTCTATTTTTTTTTCATAACTTGACAATGTTGCATTTTCTATATTTTCAGCATTCTCCATTGCATTTTTAGCTTGCTTAGCATTTTCAAACAAACCTGTATTGGTTAATGATGTTATTGCCACTCCTACCAAAATCAACAAGATTATTATTGTAATAACTAATGCAACTAATGTAATACCTTTATTTTTCATTTATTTTCTCCTTTGTTTATTATTTAGTAAATTTTATATAATAATTTTATTATATCGTTTTATTTTTTTCAATACTTTTCAAAGATTTTCTTATGCAATTTGCATATATTTTTTTATAAGCTATATATTTTCTAATTCTTCTAGCAAATTTTTATATTTTATTAAAAAAATTTCTTTTTCTTTAGTTTGTGTTGAATTTTGAAGTTCATTTATTTGAACATATGCCTTATTTATTATATATTGATTTTTATTGCTACTTTGAGAATTCGTAAGTATTTTAGTAAATTCTTGATTTGCTAAATTCACATTTTCTGTAATTGCATTCCAATCGTTTTTATCTAACAAGCTATAAGCTTTAAATACATTATTTTTTGTTTTTATTAATATTTTTTCGTTTGTATCATCTGTTGAATTTTCTATAAAATCTGGTAAATAATTATATAAATTTGCTAAAGCATCTAGTGCATTTTGCTTGTTTTCTTCTTTTATTGCCTTCATTAAATTATCATATTCTTGATTAAAGTTTGTTATTTTTTCTTTGTTTATATTTATTTTATATAAATCAATTGTAAGTGATGGAATTGCTGAATATAATATTTCAACTTCATTTTTTAAATTCTCCCAATTTATGTCACTATTATTTGTTAAAACTCCTGATAATTTCATTTCATAATTTTGATTTTCTTTTGATTCTTCTGAACTTTGGCTACTTCCATTTTCTTTTTGGCTTTCTCCCTGATCTCCAGATGAAGAACTTTCTGAGGAAGAAGAGCTTCCTGAGGATGGAGTAGTTTCTGATGCACTGCTTGATGAATTGTCTTTTAAATCTTCTTTATTTATTTGACTTGTATTTATTCTATAGTTTTCAAATTTAATGTTATTTAATTCATTAAACATATTTGCAAAACTTAATTCTATTCTTTGAATTTCTGTTTCTGTTTTTTCTTTTTCATCTTCATTTTTATTGATATTTGCATATGATTTAAATAATATAAAAGCTATACTTAGTACAAATATTACTAAGAAAATATATGCTATTTTTTGATATTTTTTCAAAATATACCTCCATTTTTTTATTTTAGTATTTGCTTTTTTGTAAAAACTATTCCTTTAGTATATTTTTTTTATTATTTATCATAATATTATTATAGATTTGATAAGGAGATTGTGATGGTTTCTGTTAATTTAATTAGTGAAGATTCTTATGAATTAGAAAAATTTTTGGGTTCTTTTTATAATTCTTCTTTTGATATAAATAATAATTTAAATTGGGAACATAAATACAGTAATCCTGTAGAACTAGCTGAAATCATTGGTGCTTATGTTGATAATTTTGATGATTTTAATATTGTTATGTGGGTTTCTCTTGATAAAGGTGTATATATTAATGTAACTACAGATAATGCTGATAGTTTGATTAAATATTTGTATGAAAGATATCCTTATTGATTTGTAAAATATTGATTTATAAATTTAAAAGCCGAATACTTTTTATATTCGACTTTTATAATTTTACTCATCTTCATATTTTATTTCTTCTACTGTTTTATCATCTTCTAATTTAACATCAGATTCTACTTCAACAGTCTTTTTTAAGTCTTCACAGTTGTCATCTGAACATTCTTCTTTTTTGTCTTCTACTATTTCGACTTCTTTTGCTTGTGTTTCTTCAACTTCTTCTTGTTTTGCACCACATTCTGGACAGAATTTTACGTCTTTATCTATTTCAGCAAAACATTTTTCACATTTTCTTTTATCTTTTAATTCTAGGCATTGTTTTAAATTAGATTCTATTTCTGCACTCATTACATCTATTTTTGTGCATTCTTCTTCTAATTCTTTTTCTAAATCTACTTTTTCTTCTCTTACATGGTTTTCATAAACTTTTTTACCTATTTCTTTGTATATATCAGATATTTGTGATTTTAAGTCTGCTATTTTCATTCTCAATTTTGCTTCTTTTGCTAATTTCCCTGTTTTGTCAGCAGTTACTTTATATGCTTCACTTGCTTTTTTACCTAATTTATTAAAAATTTCCATTTTTATTCCTCCTTAAATGTGTCAATTATTTAATATTTATATTATGGTTTTTATTAGTATTTATTATACAATTTTATTCCATTTTTTTGTCTCGTGTCATTAAATTTTTTACAGCTTCTTGTGGATCTAGTTTATTATATAATACTTCATATACCGCATTAACTATTGGCATTTCTATATTATTTATTTTTCCAAGTTGATATGCTACATCTATGTTGTCTATACTTTCTATTACCATTCCGACTTCTTTTTTTGTTTCTTCTAATGTTTTTCCTTGTCCTATTAATTTTCCAGCTTTTCTATTTCTACTATGCTCACTTAAACAAGTTACTATAAGGTCACCTAATCCACTTAATCCATAAAATGTTTCTAGTTCTCCTCCTAGTTTTATTCCAAGTCTTGATATTTCTTTTAATCCTCTTGTTATTAAGGCTGCAAATGAATTATCTCCTAGTCCAATTCCCGCTGCAACTCCGGCGCAAAATGCTATAATATTTTTTAATGCTCCTCCAAGTTCTACACCTTTTACATCATTACTTGTGTATATTCTCATTTTTTCTGACATAAATGTTTCCTGTAACATATCTAATACTTCATTGTATTTTGATGCCATAACTAATGCTGTTGGAACTCCTATTGATACTTCTTCTGCATGGCTTGGTCCTGATAAAACTCCTACTTTTACATTTGGTAATTCTTCTTCAATAACTTCATCTAAGGTTTTTAATGTTTCTTTTTCAAACCCTTTTGAACATATTATTACTGGCTTTTCTCCAACATATTGTTTGTATTGTTCGAATGTACTTCTTGTGAATTTTGATGGTGTTACATGTAATATAAATTCAGTATCTTTTATTACTTCTTCATAACTTGTTGAACAATAGATATTCTCTGGTATAATTAAATCTGGTAAAAATTTGCATTTTTTTTCGTTATTGATTAAATCTCTTTCCTCTTCAGAAAATGACCATATTTTTACTTGGTTTCCTACATTTGCTAGATATGTTGCTAATGCAACACCCCAGCTACCACTTCCTATAATAGCTATTTTTTTCATATTTATTTTTGTTTCTCCTTTGTTATTTGGTTTCTTTTTTACCAAAGCTTAATTTATTTTCTGTTCCACTCATTATTCTTTTTATGTTAGCTCTATGGTTGTATAATACTATTATTGCTAATATTACACTATATACAAAATAAACTTTTCCACTTTTTCCTTCAGTTAATACTGTGTAATTTTCGTTTATAAATAAAGTTAACACTGGGAATAATACAGCTGCACCACATGAACCAACTGATACCATTTTTGTTAAAATCATTAATACTAATGCAAACACTAAACAAATTAGTCCTATTTGCCAGTTAGACATAAGTAAAACTCCTAAAGATGTTGCAACACCTTTTCCTCCTTTAAATCCAAAGAAGATTGGGAATGTATGTCCTAAAACTACTGCTATTCCTGCTATTTGCACTATTAATTCTTTGTCTACATTTTTAAATATATTTCCTATTATCATAGCAATTAATATTGCTATAACTCCTTTTAAAACATCACAAATTAATGTTATTGCTGCTGCTTTTTTTCCAACTGTTCTTAATACATTTGTGCTTCCTGCATTTCCACTTCCTTTTTCTCTTACATCAAATCCAGCCATTTTTTTGCTTATAATAACTGAAAAACTTATACTTCCTATTAAATATGCTATTACTGTCATTAAAATATATGCTGTCATTTTTATTACCTCCTTTTATGCCTTTTATTATTCGGCATATTTTTCATTTTTTTCTCTTGCGATAATTCTTACTGGTGTTCCTTCCAATCCAAATTCTTTTCTTATTTGATTTACTAAATATCTTTGATAAGAAAAATGGAACAATTCTTTATTGTTTACAAATATTACAAATGTTGGTGGTTTTGTTGATACTTGTGTTCCATAGAATATTTTTAATCTTCTTCCTTTATCTGTTGGTGGTTGAACAATTGCAATCGCTTCATTTATTACTTGATTTAATACTGATGTTGATACTCTTAATGAATTTTGTTTTGCTACGTTATTTATCATTTCAAATAATTTATCGACCCTTTGTCCTGTTTTAGCTGAAATAAAGATTACTGGTGCATATGATAAGTATGATAATTTGTTGTAAACTTCTTTTTTATATTTTTCTAAAGTTCCTGTTGTTTTTTCGTATTCATCCCATTTATTTACAACTATTATTACACCTTTTCCTGCTTCATGAGCCTCACCTGCTATTTTAGCATCTTGTTCTGTTACACCATCATTTGCATCAATCATCATTAAGCATACATCTGCTCTTTCTACTGCAAGTAAACTTCTCATTACACTGTATTTTTCAATACTTTCATTTACTTTGCTTTTCTTTCTAATTCCTGCAGTATCAATTAAAACATATTTTCCATGTTCATTTTCAAAAGGAGAGTCTATTGCATCTCTTGTTGTTCCTGCAATATCACTTACTATATTCCTTTTTTCTCCTAATATTTTATTAATTAAAGATGATTTTCCTACATTTGGCTTTCCTATTACTGCTACTTTTATTATTTCTTTTTCTTCTTCATTTTCATCTTTTTCTGGGAAATGTTCATATATTGCATCTAAAACATCTCCTATTCCTAAAGCATTTGTAGCAGAAATTGCAAAAGGTTCACCTATTCCTAAATTATAAAACTCATAAATTTCTTGACTATCTTTTTCGTAATTATCAGCTTTGTTACAAACTAATACAATCGGTTTTCCTGATTTTTTTAGCATTAATGAAATTTCTCTATCTGCTGCAGTTACACCTTGTCTTATATCTGTTAAAAAGATAATTACATCAGCCATTGCTATTGCTAGATTAGCTTGTTCTCTCATTTGAGATAATATTATATCATCAGAATCTGGTTCAATTCCTCCAGTATCTATTAATGTAAAGTTTCTTCCACGCCAGTTTGTTTCTGCATATATTCTATCTCTTGTAACACCTGGTGTATCTTGAACTATTGATATTCTACTACCTGCCAAATAGTTGAAAAATGTTGATTTTCCTACATTTGGTTTTCCTATTATTGCTACTATTGGTTTTGACATATTATTTTTTCCCTTCTTTATATTTTTGTGGGAGGAATTATCTTCCTCCTCCGCCTCCTCCGGCCACCACCGCCGGCCTCCGCCTCCTGAGAAGCCTCCGCCACCGCCTGAGCCTGATGAGTAACTTGATGATGCTGTTGCAGATGTTATTGAACTACTTATTGCACTTGAGAAACTTGATGAAAAATCTGTGTGCATCATAACATTCATACAAGTATATGTTCCTATTGAGTTTGTCATTTCTTCAAAATTTGGGTAAACTATTTTTAATTGTTTTATTACTTTGTCTGCTATTCCCATTACTGTCGCATATACTAAGTATTTTTCCCATATTACTAATTCTGGAACTTCTCTTTCTTTTAGTAATGAGAAGTCTTCCATATATTTTTTAAGTCCTTTCCATTGTTCTTTAGTATCTACACCTTTTTGTGTTAGGACATTTAATTTTTTTGCTATTCTATTACATAAAATTGCATTAATTATCATTATTATTAATGGTGCTATTAGTGCTAATCCAAAACCACTTGTAAATATTAAAGTAAAGATTACTCCTAATATATATTCCACACATTTTTCTTTATAATCACTATATTCTTTTTTAGCCTTTGAATCAATTAATTTTTTTCCTATAAGTTGGTCTTCAACTGATTTATATGTTCCACTTAATAAACTTTCAATTTTTGATGGATTATTTTTGATATATTTTTCTAATTCTTTTAATGTTATTGTATCTTTTTTGTTAGCTGCTTTTATTATAAATGTCATTATTCTTTCTTCATTTAGGGGTAATCCATCACTTACTTGTTTTTTTAGAGTTATTGTCACTATATCTTTTCCTAGTGTTTTCTTTTCTTGTTGTATTTCTATATAACCTCTTAATGTTAAATCCAAAACTGTTGCTGAGAATATTTTGCCAAAATTTTGAGCTGTGAATTTAGTTACCGTTTCATTCATAGTTTTGTAAGCTTCACCTGGTGTTGAATCTTCATCTGGTAAATCTCTATAATATTCTAATTTTGTTGTTGGTTCAAATTTATTTAATCCTTTTATTTTCTTCCAATATTTAATTGTCTTTTTAAAGAAAAATACACCTAATAAAATATTTAATCCAAGCCATGCACCAAATAATACATATTTAAAGTTTTTTTCTATCCATTCTTGTCTTTTTCTACTTGCATTAGCTTTATTAGCCCATTTTGTTTCTTCTTTTACAACATTGTCTAACGTATTTTTATTTTTTATTCTTCCCGCAGTTGTAATTAAATTAGTCGGAAATAATGTTCTTACTTCTACATATGTTCCATTTTTAAAATTATCTACTTCAAATTCTATTTTATTTGTATCTGTTGCATATATTGTACCATTTAAATTTTTAGTATGTCCCCATACTTTTATTTCATCTTTATTATCTACATTTGATGGTAATAAAATTGTTCCTGTTATTTTATTTGCATCTACTTCAAATGTGTCTCCAACAAATTGCCAATATAATTCAGCATAATCATTATATTTTGTTATTGCATCTTTTACTGTATATGATATTTTATATTCTCTTCTTGCTGAGCTATTATCTAATCCAACACCCCAACCGATTTCAAAGTCATCATCATCATTTTCTGTTCCATAGTAATAACCTTTTGCTACATGATATGCCCATTCACTAGTTTGAATAAAATTATTTTGTATTCCATTTGTAATGTCTGTTACTGTAGCATTTGTTATTCCTGAATATTTTGAATTGTCTGTTTTAAATGTTTTATATAATGTATTTGTACTTTTTATATTGATGTCCCAAATTTCTGTTACATCCATACTTCCATCCGCATTTATTTGTGCTTGAAAATCTAAGTTATTTAACTTCAAGTTCCCTGCTTTTGATTGATTTGTTCCTATGCAAATGAAAAATAGTAAAAATGTTATTATATAAAGTATTTTTTTCTTTATTTTCACTACTTTTTTCCCCTTTCATTTGATATTCTTATTTTACTATAACTGATTAGAAAAAGCAAGAAATTTTTGCCATAATTTAATATGTCTATACTAGAGTGACATAAATAACTTTTAATCTGTAAAAAGAATTTACTTTTCCTAAATAAATTTCACTTTTTTAATTGTCCTCTATAATGTTATTTATTTTAATAACGCATTTTTTTATTTGACGTTCTTTATTATAAAAATTATATTTTTTATATTCTAAATTGGACATCCCACCCAAAATATGATACTATTATAAAAAAATAAAAAAAGGACTGATAAAAATGGCATTTGATGGAATTGTAACAAAAGCAATAACCACAGAAATTACTCCCCTTTGCGGAGCAAGAATAGATAAAGTTTTTGAACCTAATAAAAATGAAATTATATTAGGTTTATATTTAAATGGCTGTAACTATGCATTAAATATATGTATAGAAGCCCAAAATTGCAGAATAAACTTAACAACACATTCAAAACCCAATCCTCAAATTGCTCCTAATTTCTGTATGCTACTTAGAAAAAATTTAATTGGATTGAAACTAAAAAATATTATAACTTTTGATTTAGAAAGATTAATTATTTTAGAATTTGAAGGTTTTGATGAATTAGATGATATTATTTCTAAAAAGTTAGTTATTGAATTAATGGGAAAACACAGTAATATCATATTACTTGATGATAATAATGTAATTATTGATAGCTTAAGACATATAAAAGAAATTGATGAAAATTATAGAGATATTTTACCACACACAAAATATACATTTCCAACTTCAGAAAAAAATAATTTTCTAGAATTGTCAAATTTTGAAGCTTTCTTTAATATTATAATTTCTAATTTTTCAGATATTTTAGAAGCAAATAATATAAATGATTTAGCAAATCAAATATCTTCTACTTTTAATGGAATTAGTAAAAGTTTTATAAATTCTATAATTAACAAATATCAAATAGAGAAAGTTGATAAATCAAATTTAGAGATAATATTTAATTATATAACTACTGTTATAAATAATATTGGAACTGATAATTTATCTTTCGAAAGCATCAAAAACAAAGATGATATTATAAAAGATTATTTTTTAACCACTAAGAAAATTTCTGAGGCTTTTAATCTAAATTTCTATATAGATGATTTTTATTATTCAAAGGAAACAAATGAAAATTTTAAAAATTATAGAAATTCTTTATTAAAACTTATTTTAGATACTTTGAAAAAATATAATAAACGTTTAGAACATATCAATCAAAAATTAAAAGAATGTGATGATATGGACAAATATAGAATTTGGGGTGAATTGATAACTGCTAATCTTTATAGAATTCCTAACAAAAATGTAGACATGGTGGAAGTTGAAAATTATTATAACAATAATAATTTGATTACTATAAAATTAGATAAAAAATATTCTCCTAGCATAAATGCAAAACGTTTCTTTAAAAAATATTCTAAATTAAAAAATGCTTTGGAAATTGTAAGTGTTCAAAAAATTGATACTTTAAATGAACTTAATTACATTGAAAGTGTTGTTTATGAACTTGAAAATTCTACTTCTGTTAATGAACTTGTTGATATTTTTGAAGAAATCTCTGAAAATGATATTTTTAAAGAAAGAACCTCCAAATATAAAACTAAAAAGAAATCCAAAATTAAAAAATCAAGTTTAACTAAAAATAAAGATGTTTCATTTAATCCTATTAAATACAATGTTGATGGTTATACTATTTTAGTTGGAAGAAATAACAAGGAAAATGATTATTTAAGCTTAAAATTTGCAAATAAAAATGATTTATGGTTTCATACAAAAGATATTCATGGTAGCCACACTATATTAAGAATTGATACTTCTAAGCCTTTACCTGATAATGATATTTTAGTCAAAGTTGCTAAAATTGCTGCATTACATAGTAAGGCTAAAAATTCTTCAAATGTCCCTGTTGATTATTGTGAAGTACGTTTTGTTAAAAAGCCATCTGGTTCTAAACCTGGCATGGTTATTTATACCAATAATAGAACGTTAAATGTAACACCTTAAAGTAAATAATAAAAAAAATGAAATAGAAAAAGACCAATGGATCTTTTCTCTATTTCATTTTTTCTTTTATTCTAACTAAAGTATTCAAAGCATCAATTGGTGTTAATTCATTTAAATTAACTTTATCAATTTCGTGTGCAATTTCTGCTAATTTATAATTAAACATATCAAATTGACCTTCTACTGCTTTTTTACTTTCTTTTTCTTGTTTCTTTCCAGTCAAGATATTTTTTCTTTCTAATCCTCTTAATATTTCATCCGCTTTTTGTGTAACAGCTTTAGGTACACCTGCCAAACGAGCAACATGAATACCGTAACTTTCATCTGTTCCACCTCTTAAAATTTTTCTTAAGAAGATTATATCTTCACCTTTTTCCTTGACAGCTATATTGTAATTTTTAACACCATCTAATTTTTCTTCTAGTTCTGTTAATTCGTGATAATGTGTAGCAAATAATGTTTTTGCACCACATTTTTCTTTGTCAGCTATATATTCTGCTACTGCCCAAGCTATTGAAAGTCCATCATAAGTTGATGTTCCTCTTCCTATTTCATCTAATATTACCAAACTATTTTGTGTTGCTTCTTTAAGTATTGTTGCAACTTCCATCATTTCTACCATAAATGTACTTTGACCCATACTTAAATCATCTGATGCACCAACTCTTGTAAAGATTTTATCAACTACCCCTATTTTTGCTGATGTTGCTGGAACAAATGAACCTACTTGAGCCATTAATGTTATTAATGCAACTTGTCTCATATATGTAGATTTACCAGCCATATTAGGTCCTGTTATGATTGATAATCTATTTTCTTCTTTATCTAGATATGTATCATTTTCTACAAAACATCCTGCTCCTAACATTTTTTCTATTACTGGATGTCTTCCACCTTTAATATCTAATACCCCAGAATCATCAACTTCTGGTTTACAGTAATTCAAATCTTCTGCTACTGTTGCAAAAGATGCAAGTACATCTAATGTTGATACAATATTTGCTGATTTTTGTAGTCTTTTTACATTTTTAGCTATTTCTTCTCTAATTTTTGTAAAAGCATTATACTCTAAGTTTACAACTTTTTCTTCTGCCCCAAGTATTTGATTCTCTAAGTTTTTTAATTCTTCGGTTATATATCTTTCTGCATTTGTTAGTGTTTGCTTTCTTATAAATCTTTCTGGAACTTGGTCTAAATATGATTTTGTAACTTCTATAAAATAGCCAAATACTTTATTAAATCCAACTTTTAAGTTTTTAATTCCAGTTTTTTCTCTTTCTTCAGCCTCTAATTGTATAATCCAATTTTTACCTTCTGTTGTTGCTGTTTTTAATTTATCTATTTCTTCATCATAACCTAATTTTATTATTCCACCATCTTTTACAGTCATTGGTGGATCTTCTACTATTGATTTTTCTATAAGTTCATAAATATCTTGTAATTCATCTAAATTTTCGTATAAATCTTTTAACATATTAGATTTACAATTTGATAAAACTTTTTTTACTTCTGGTAATTTTGATAATGAATTCTTTAGTGTAATCATATCTCTTGCATTCGCATTACCATATGCCATTTTCCCTGCTAGACGTTCAATGTCATATACTTTTTTTAGATTTTCTACAACATCTCCTCTTAGGATAATATCATCTTTTAATTCTTGTACAGAGTCTAGTCTTCTATTAATTTCTAATGTATCTATAAGTGGGTCATTTAGCCATCTTCTTAAAGCTCTTCCCCCCATTGATGTTGATGTTTTATCAAGTACCCATAAAAGAGTTCCTTTTTTAGATTTATCTCTCATTTTTTCAGTAATTTCAAGGTTTCTTCTTGCATTTATATCTAAAGACATATATTTTGAAATATTGTAAACTGTTATTTTATTAATATGCTCAAGTGTAGTCATTTGAGTTTGTTCAATATATTCTATCAATGCATTTATTGAACATACTGCTAATGTTTTTTCTTCAATATTTTTTATTTCTTGTTGATTACTATCAACAAAGTTAAATCTATATTTTATTTTTTCTGCATCGTCTGTAAAGAACTTATCATTAAATCTTGTAATATATGCATCAAATCTTTCTTTTATCTTGTTCATTTCTTCTTGACAATTTGACATCATACTATTTATTACAAGTTCTGACGGCATATATCTTGCTATTTCATCTAATACTAATGGAAAATTTTGATTATCTTTTATTTCTGCAGAATAAAATTCACCTGTTGAAATATCACATACACTAATCCCAAAGTATATTCCAGATTTAAAAATTGACATTATGAAGTTATTTTTTCTTTCTTCTAGCATATTACTTTCTACTACAGTTCCTGGTGTTACAACTCTTATAACTCCTCTTTTTACTATTCCTTTTGCGGTTTTAGGGTCTTCTAATTGTTCACATATTGCAACTTTATAACCTTTTGCAATTAATCTTGATATATATATTTCAGCAGCATGATGTGGTATTCCACACATTGGAGCTCTTTCTTCTTGTCCGCAATCTTTTCCTGTTAGTGTTAATTCTAGTTCTCTTGAAGCTGTTATTGCATCATCGAAGAACATTTCGTAAAAATCTCCTAATCTATAAAATAAGATGCAGTCTTTATATTGCTCTTTTGTTTCAAGATATCTTTGCATCATTGGTGAAAATTCTGCCATTTTTATTACTCCCTTTCTTCATTATCTATTTCTTTTGAATTATTTTCTCTTTCTTTCAACTTATATTCTTTTATATTATCTATTATTTTCTCTAACTCTTCATCATTTTTGATTAAAAAAGAATTTTTTTCTAATTCTTTAAATATTTCTCTTCCAAATGTCAAAAGTACTTTACCATTTAAACCAGGAATATTTTCAAGTCTTTGAATATATTCTAAATATTCCAAATCAGAAATGCTTTCAAGTTCTTCAAATTCTGTTAATTTTACATACTGTTCTTTAGGCATAATTATATTTTTAGTATAATCTATTATATATTTTCCATCTTCCTTTTCTATTTCAACTATAGAATGTAAAAACTTTCCATCATATCTTTTAACATATCCTGTTAATATACAGCTTTTTGGTAATGATGTTGCTATTTCTGCCGATTTTAAATGACACTTTCTATATCTTTTTTCTGATTCTAATTCTTTCTTTATATTTTTATCATTTATTTTTTTAGATAACTTATCAAATGTATAAACTTCTCCTTGGAATTCGTATTCATAATTTTGATTTTCTTTATTAAATTTAATTTTAGAAAAATCAATTTTATATTTCTTTTCAAAGTTTAGTTTTAAAATTTTACTAAAAATACTTTTTTCTCTAAATCTTGTATATAATTGTATTACTGAAATTATATAACTTTTTTCTAAATCTGGTTGTTCTTCTTCTGGTATGTCATGATAATCACTAAATAATACCTTATATGTATTATTATTAATTCCACTTTCGTTATATTTTGATTTTTTACTTTCCATCTATTTTTCACCTTTTAAATACCACATATGTTCAGAAACAATTTTAATTTCAGCCATTTTTCCAATCAAGTTTTTATCGCCTTCAAAAATAACAACTTTATTACTATCAGTTCTACCTGTAAGCATATCATCATTGTTTTTACTTGTTCCTTCAACTAAAACTTTTTGTATTGTTCCAACATATTTTTGATTATTCTCAGCTATTTGACTTTCAACTAAAGCTTTTAATTTATCAAATCTTATATGTTTTTGCTCTTCTGGTACTTGGTTTTCCATTCTATTCCCTGGTGTTCCAACTCTTCTTGAATAAATAAACATATATACTTGTTCAAATTTTACTTTTTCTACAACATCTAATGTATCTTCAAACTCTTCATCTGTTTCTCCTGGGAAACCAACTATTATATCTGTTGATAGTGTTAGTCCAGGTATTCCAGCTTTCATTTTTTCTACTAAATTTAAATATTGTTCTTTTGTATATTTTCTGTTCATTTCTTTTAGGACTTTTGTATTTCCAGATTGTAATGGTAAATGTACTAATTTACATACCTTTTCGCAGTCTGCTATTGCTTTTATTACATCATCAGTAAAATCCTTTGGGTGAGGTGATACAAATCTTATTCTTTCTATACCATCTATTTTATTTACTGCTCTTAATAGTGTTGCAAAAGAATTTACACCTTCATACTCTTCAAATTCTATTCCTTTTTCACGTTCTACTCTTAAATATGAATTTACGTTTTGTCCTAATAAAGTTATTTCTTTATAACCTTGTTTTGCAAGTTCTCTTACTTCTTCTATTATTGCTCTTGGTTCTCTACTTCTTTCTCTACCACGTACATATGGTACTATACAATAACTACAGAAGTTATTACATCCATTCATAATTGTTACAGATGCTTTTATGCTACTATCTCTTTTTATTGGTAAGCCTTCATATACTTTTCCATCTATGTCTAATATGTCTTCTAGTTTTGTTTTGTTTTCTATAACTTCATATAAATCTTGTGGAAACTTATGTAATGTATGTGTTCCAAAGATTATGTCAGTATATGGGTAACTTTCTTTTATTTTATCTGTTATATGTTTTTCTTGCATCATGCAACCACCAATTGCTATTATAGTTCCACGTTCTTCTTTTATTTTTTTCAATTCTCCAAGTTTACCAAATAGCTTATCTTCCGCATTTTCTCTTACACAACATGTGTTAAATAATGCTAAATCCGCTTCTTTTTGATTTTCTGTTTTGGTATAACCCATTTCTTCTAACATACCGCACAATTTTTCTGAATCGTTTTCATTTAATTGACATCCCATTGTTAGTATACTATATTTTAAATTTTTATTTTCGTTTATTTTTTTTACTTTCTCTATATATTCTTTTTGTAAGTTAATTTCTTCTATCTCTTTTATTTTTTCCACGCGAGTTCCTCCTATTTTTTATGCTACTATTTTATTACATTTTGTCGTATTTTGCAAGTTTAAAGGCAAAAAAATAAAGTAGCTTTTTGCTACCTCATTCTTATGCAAGACCATATTTCTTTTTAAATTTATCTGCTCTACCACCAGCTGTTTCTTGTCTTAAATTTCCTGTCCAGTATGGATGACATTTTGAACAAACATCAACCTTTATATCTGTTTTTGTTGAACCAACTTCTAAAACGTTACCACATGCACATGTGATTGTTGTTTGGTTATATGTTGGATGTATTCCTTCTTTCATTTATTTTCACCTCTTTTTCGCTTTTAATAACATGACTGTTTTTTATAATAACATATTTTTAAAATTATTTCAAGTATTATTTTGATTTTTCTTTGTTCTCTTGACTAAATATATACTGTGCTGATTGTAACATTTCTTTGTTTAATGATAATTTATGTACTAATTTGTTCATTACATTAAATACACAGGCTATTATTAATATTAACATTCCAATTTTTTTCCAGTATTTTTTTAGCATGATTTTTTCTCCTTTTTAAATAATACATTATTATTATACTTTTTTTTGATTAAATTGTCAACAAAAAATCACCTTTTCGACATTTTTCTTTTCTATAAGTTCATAAACATCTTTATTATTTTTAACATCTTCAATATTTTTCCCATGCATTGTAAATAATCCTTTTACCCCAGAATTCAAAGCATATTTTATTGCCAATATATCTTCTTTACTTCCTATTTCATCACAAGCAATTACTTGTGGTGCCATTGACCTTATAAGCATATGTATTCCCTTATCTTTACTTACATTTTCTATCACATCAGTTCTAACTCCAATATCATTTTGAGGAATTCCTTTATAACAAGCGGCTATCTCTCCTCTTTCATCAACAACACCGCATATTCATACCTCTAAAATTTATTTCTTTTATTCCATTACTCAAAATCCTTATTAAATCTCTTAATATTGTTGTTTTTCCTTTTCCTGGTGGTGCTACTATTATTGTGTTAAATATTGTCTCATTTTCTTTATCTATTACTTCTCTTAAAATATTTGTACTGCAATTTATTATTTCTCTTGCTATTCTAAAATTTAAGCTTGATATGTATTTTACATTTATGATTTTTCCATTTTCTATTACACATGAACCAGCTATTCCAACTCTATGTCCACCTTTTACTGTTATAAAACCCTCACATATTTGATTTTTGTATGCATATATAGAATTTTCACAAAGTCTTTCTAACATTTGTAATATTTCTGATTGTGATACTACATATTCTAGCAATATATCTTGATCTCTTAATTTTAATATAATTGGTCTTCCAACACGTATTCTTATTTCTTGCAACCTGTCCCAAATTATTGGATTTTGTTTAAATATATTTGATAAGTTTTCATATAAAGAATTTGGAAAATATCTTAAAATTTCATCTGGATTTTTCATTTGTAATTCCTTTCTTTTTTATATATTATATGCTTCATTTTATGTATATATACTCTTTTTTAGGTTAAACTATAATTGGTGATTAATGTGAAAAATAAATTATGGATTTTTGGTATTTTAATTTTAATTGTCATTGTTATTTGTGGCATAGTATATTTTTATAATAATAAAAAGAAAAATGATAATTCTAGATATCAAGCTGATAGAGCTTCTCAAAATTCTTCTGTTAATAATTCAAATTCAGATTATAATTCTTCCAAAAATAATGTAACAGTACAAATAGAAAACAAAACTGAAAATCAAGTTGAAAATAAAACTCAAACTACTCCAGCTCCTGCTCAAGAAGAAATTGTAGCAACTTTTACAACTAAAATTTATAATAAAGATAGTGCTAGGCAAAATAATATAAAAATAACTTGTAATACTTTGAATAATTCTATAGTTAGAAATGGCACAACTTTTTCTTTTTGTGATACAATAGGGCCTGCAACAAGTGAAAAAGGTTACCAAGAAGCTGATATTTTTGATAAAGAAGGTCATAAGAAAAAAGGATTAGGTGGCGGTAATTGCCAAGTTAGTACAACTTTGTATAATGCTGTTCTTAAAACTCCTAATATGACTGTTATAGAAAGACATGAACATAGTAATAAAGTTCCTTATATTTCTAAAGGCAAAGATGCTGCAGTCGCTTATGGTGGTTATGATTTAAAATTTAAAAATAATACTGGTTTTGATATTATGATAAAAACTGAAGCCACTGCTTCAAATATTACTGTGTCTTTAATAAAATTATAAAAAGTAGTTCTTTTTTGAACTACTTTTCAACTATAATTGCATTTGGTAAATATCTTTCTCCTATTGGAGTTGAAGTTTTATTTACTACTTTTCCATTATAATACATTGTTGCTGAAGAACCTCCATCTAAATTAGCGGCATTGTAAGCATCATATCTATTAAATATGTTTTGTAATTCTAATAGATTTGTTCCTATACTATAACCTGGTTGTCTTCCATCAATAACTACAAATATAAATGTTCCGTCTTTTTTTTGACCAATTGCCATTCTTGGATGAATTCCACCTGAGTTTGAATTTTTTATTTGATTTTTCCCATTTACTATTATAAAAGGTCCAAATTCAACTGCTGATTGTATTCCAGCATTTAGAGCTTCTTGATATGTATATTTTCCAAGTACCAATTTCCCTTCATTACTTAACCCTATCAAACTATATCTACTGTTTTTATTTCCATATAATAATTTTTTATTTATTATTGTTGCATCACACAAAAGATTTCCTGCGCCAACGCCTCCATCGTCAGCAAAGCCTCCTGCATTTATTCCTGCGATAGCATTATTTTCTTTTACTATTTGACTTAATTTTGTTCCTCTTGATGATTTTCTAGCATCTACATATTTTACTTTTGTTGGATTTTTTACTATCATTACATAACCAACATAATTAGTTCCCTTTATTTTTTCAACAGTGATATTTTCTTCTTCTTTTTGTTCTTTTGCATAATCTATATTTATCTCATTTGAATTTGAATCTTCATTATTTTGTACTTCTAGGTTAGATAATATTTCTTGAATTTCTTCATCAGATAAAAACCAAGTTGCTAAATATTGATGGTTCATTGTTGACATTGCAGTTTCTACCCATAATTCTTTATATTTTTGGAATAATGAAGTTTTAAAAAATAAAAATATGAATAGTACAAAAAGTATTATTAATCCAATTATTATTTTTAGGACTAATAATAATTTTTGTTTTAATGTCTTTTTCTTTTTTCTTCTTTTCTTCGTTTTATTACTATTGTTATTTTGATTATTATTTCCATTATTGCCTGATTCAAAATTTGTCTTTTGTTCTTCTTCATGCAATTTGTATTCATTATTTAATATTACATTTGTCATTGTATCTAAATCTTGCATTTTTATTCCTTCTTTGTTTTATTAATTTGTATTGATTTATTTATTTCTGCTCCTAAAAATAATGTGTAAAAACAAGAATAAGTCCACATCATTATAAGCATTAATGTTGTTAAACTTCCATAAGTTATTGAAAATCCTTTAAATATATCTAAGTATTTTGCAAATACAAAAGAAACTACATTAAGTGATATTGCTCCAAATATTGCCCCTGGAATTTGACTTTTAAAAGTCATTTTGTTTTTAGGCATAAATTTGTATAAAAATAAGAATATTATAAATGTTGCAAAAATAAATGTAAGTTCTGTTACTACACTTGATAAAAGTGTGTAGTTTTCAAATCCACCAAAATATTTTTTTACTATTGATATTAAACTATCTCCAAATACTAAGAAAGTTAGTCCGAGTACAATTATAACTATAAATATAATTGTTTGCAATAGTGACATCAATTTTAAATAAATAACAGATTTTTTCTTTTTGCCATCTATTTTAAACACTTCGTATAATCCCTTCATTAAGGCATATAAGCCTTTTCCAGCAGACCATAATACAAATATAATTGATATTGAAATTGTTCCTATAGATTTTGAATATACTTCTCTTACGATATCTAGAACAAAACCACTCATAGTTGCTGGTATTATTTTTGATATTGCATCAAATAAGGTTTGTTGCTCAATATTTGTATATTGTATTAAAGTTATTAGTAATATAACAAATGGTATAAATGATAATATTGTGTAATATGAACATTGAGCAGAATATTCACTTATATGGTCTTTTTCCATATTTGACATTACTTCTTTAAAAATTTTTGTTATTTTCTCTTTCATAATACTTCCTTTTATTTATCATTCTCTTTATGTTCTTCTATTTTTTCATCAATTTTTTGTTTTAAATTTTCTCTTTGCTTTTGAACATTTTCTTTTATTTCTTCTTGGCTAGCTCTTACTTGTTCTTTTATTTTTTCTCTTTTCTCTTTTATTTTTACTTTTACAGCTTGTATTCTAGGGTATGCATTTAAGAATCTTCTATGTAGTATAGATTTGTTCATTAATATTTCTTTTACTTTCTTTGTTATTTCTTCTGTATTGTCTAATTCTTTTCCTACTTTCTTTGTTGTTGAACTTAATGATGTTATAACTTTTCCTGATATTATATTATCTATTAAGTATATTACTAAAATAGTCCAAAATAGTCCATTTAACCATACTTCTGGTAAACTTTCTATATTTTTTATTAAAAATGGATTTGATACATACATTATGAATAATCCTAATAAACCAAATGGTATTATTGTATTTAAACATACTCTTCCGTTTATATTAAATTTTCTTTGGCTATAGTCCCACCATCTTGCATGATAAATTTTTTCCATAAAATAACTTGTTAAATATTCAAGTGTTCCACATACTAATATTGCCATAATAAATAATACAAATGGATCGTTTGTATATCTATTTAATAAAAATGTTATTAATATTGCTCCTGTTCCATATATTGGGCAATATGGTCCTACTAAAAATCCTCTATTTATAAATCTTTTATATTGAATTAATTTTCCTATTACTTCCATACACCATCCTATAAATGAATATAGCATGAATAGTAAAAAATATACTCTTATATCTATTCCAAATATTACCATAATATTTCATTGCTCCTTTCTATATTTCTATTCTGTCTGTAAATTTGTCTTTTACTAATTCTTTTAGTAAATCATTTTCTGGCTTTTCTAGTTTCTCATCATCATTTACAATCTTGATTGCCGCTTCTTGTGCCAATTTTAAGATATCTATATCTGTAAACAAGTTTGCAATTTTAAAATCTGGTATACCATGTTGATTTGTTCCAAAGAAATCTCCTGAACCTCTTAATTCTAGGTCTTTTTGTGAAATTACAAAACCATCATTTGTCTGAGTCATAATCTTCATTCTCTCTCTTGTATTTTTGCCTTTTCCTTCATATTTTAAAATACAATAAGATTGATATTCTCCACGTCCAACTCTTCCTCTTAATTGATGTAATTGAGCTAGTCCAAATCTTTGCGCATCTTCTATTACCATTATACTTGAATTTGGCACATCAACTCCAACCTCAATTACTGTTGTTGATATTAGTATGTCTATTTCTCCATTTTTAAATCTTTCCATTATATCATCTTTTTCTTTTTGTTTCATTTTTCCGTGAATGTACTCTATTCTGTAATTTGGAAATACTTCTGTTTTACATTTTTCATATAAACTTATTACAGATTGTAAATCATTTTCTTCACTTTCTTCTACTAATGGACATACTATATATGCTTGTCTTCCTTCATCTACTTGTTTTCTTACAAAGTTATTCACTCTATCTTCTAAGGCTTTTGTTACTGCAAAAGTTTCTATTTTCTTTCTATTTGGTGGTAATTCATCTATTACAGAAATATCCAAATCTCCATATAATATAAGTGCTAAGGTTCTTGGTATTGGTGTTGCAGACATTACTAAAACATCTGGATTTTCTCCTTTTTGTGCCATAGTTGTTCTTTGTTTTACCCCAAAACGATGTTGCTCATCTGTAACAACTAGTCCTAAATTTTTAAAAGTCACATTTTCTTCAAGCATTGCATGTGTTCCAATTAATATGTCTATTTCTCCATTTTGTAATTTTTCTAATATTTCTGTTTTTTTCTTTTTTGTTATTCCAGAAATTAATAATTCACATCTTATATCAAATTTTTTTAATATTTTTTGAAAATTTTCTAAATGCTGTGTTGCAAGTATTGCAGTTGGTGCAAGTACAGCTACTTGATAGCCTGATTTAACTGCTTTATATGCAGAAATCATTGCTACTACTGTTTTTCCAGAACCAACATCACCTTGCAATAATCTGTTCATGGATTTGTCTTGCTCCATATTTTTATCTATTTCTTCTAATACTCGTAATTGAGCTTTTGTTAGGTTAAATGGTAAAGAATTTATTACATCAGACATATGTGCATCTTTACTAAAGCTAATTCCTTTATGGTCTTTTAAATTGCTATTTTTCAATTGCAATAAAGCTAATTGTGTTGATAGTAATTCTTCAAATACAAATCTTTTTCTAGCTATTTCAAAATCTGCAAATTCTTTTGGAAAATGTACTGTTTCTATTGCTTTATTTATCTCTTCTAATTTATATTCATTTAATATGTATTGTGGTAAAGTTTCTTTTAACCCACCATCTTCTTCTACATCTTTTAAACCATTTTCTATTATTTTTCTTATTGTATTTTGAGATAAACTAAATGTTAATGGATATAGTGGAATTATTTTTCCTGTATTGTTTTTCTTTTCTATTTCATCAAACACTGGTGAAGTTAAGTCTATTTTCCCATATTTATTACTTATTTTTCCAAAGAAACGATATTTTTTACCGTATTTCAAATTTATTTTTTAAATATGATTGATTAAACCATGTTATTGTTGCTGTAGCTGTTTCATCTCTTACTTGCAATTTTTGCATAGTTTTTCCATTTCTAATTCTAGTATCTGTTAGTCTAGATACTGCAATAACTTCAATTGTTGCTTCTTCTCCATCAAAACATTCATATAATTCTTTTGGTTTGCTTCTGTCTTCATAATCTCTTGGAAAATATGTAATTAAATCTCCTAATGTAAAAATTCCTAATTTATTTAAGAGTTTTACCCTGTTAGGACCTACACCTTTTATATATTTTACATCTTTATTTAAATTAATCATCTTTTGCTCCTTTAAAGTTTGGTGCATCTTTTAAATTTTTAATATTTTAAAATCTAAGCCATCTGCACTTACTAATTTAAATTCAATTCCATCAATATTTCCTTCTATTGCATCTTGAATTGCTGATGCGTGTAAATGCCCGTAAAAACATCTTTTTATGTTATATTTTTTTAATATTTTTATATATTCTGTGTTTAAATTATTTTTCGTTATTGGTGGATAGTGCATAAATGCTATTATCTCTTTTTCTGTTCCATATTGTTCGATTCCACTTTTTATTGATAGTTCTAATCTTGCTACTTCTCTTTGTGTTAATCTTTTATCTTCTGCATCTTCTGTTAAAGCCCATCCTCTTGTTCCTACTATTATTTTCTTTTCAAATTCATAGCTGTTGTTTATTAAAAAATCTATATTTTCAAAGTTCTTTTCTTTAATGTATTTTCTCATACTTGTTACTGTTGACCACCAATAGTCATGGTTTCCTTTTAATAATATCTTTTTTCCTGGTAGTGAGTTTATGTATGCAAAGTCTTTTTCTGTTTCATCTAAATACATTGCCCATGAGAAATCTCCTGGTAATACTACTAAGTCTTTTTCTGTGACTTTTTCTTGCCAGTCTTTTTTTATTTTTTCTTCGTAATTTTCCCAATTTGTACCAAATATGTTCATTGGTTTGTTGGTGTTGAATGATAAGTGTAAGTCTGCTATTGTAAATATTGCCATTTGTTTTCTCCTTTCTTTTTTCTTTATATAGTTTACAATATTTTTGTGAAATTGTCTAGAAATTTGTGAAATTTATATTGAAACAACCAAAAAGAAAGCACAGCTTCTAATTAAAGAAACTGTGCTTAAGAATGTTATTTAATTATTATTTTACAACTTCAACATCAATATTTAAGTTTTCACCATTGATATTTGTATCTGTATAATCTGCTCTATCTGCATCATAAACAATTTCTACTGCTAAAGTATCATGTTTAATTAACTCTGCATTTTGTTTTATAACATTTTCTAACATTTCATTTCCAGATACATAAAGATTTATTTTATCTAATACTTCAAAACCTTTGTCTTTTCTCATGTTTTGAACTTTTGATAATACTTCTCTTACATAACCTTCTTCTTTTAATTCTGGTGTGATATGTGTATCTAATACAACACCTATTTCTCCTTCACCAGCAAATGCAAATCCATCTTTTCCATTCATTGTTATTAATAAGTTTTCTGAATTTAAACCAATTTGTGTATCATCTATTTCAATGTATTCAACTCCACCGTTTTTTACTGTGTTTGCTAAGTCCATTTGATTTTTCTTTGCTATTTCTTCTTTTATTCTTGGGATTAATTTTCCGTATTCTTTTCCTAATACTGGTAAATTTGGTTTAATTTCAAAGTTTACGTAGTCTGACATTTCTGCTCCTAGTTCAACTTTTTTAACATTTAATTCTTCTTTTACAATGTCTGAATAATATTCTGGTAAAGTATCTACAGATATTAACATTTCTGATAATGGTTGTCTGTTTTTGATATTTACTGAATTTCTTGCACTTCTTCCTAGTTTTACTATTGTGTATGCTAAGTCCATTTCTTGTTCTAGTTTTGTATCTACTGCTGTTGCATCATATTCTGGCCATGAGCATAAGTGTATACTTTCTGGTGCTGTTTTGTCTAATCCAGCTACTAAGTTTTGGTAGATTTCTTCTGTCATGAATGGTACAAATGGTGCTGATATTTTGCTTAATGTTACTAATACTTTGTATAATGTTACATATGCTCCTATCTTTTCATCTGTTAATTCTTGACTCCAGAATCTTTCTCTGTTTCTACGTACATACCAGTTTGAAAGTTCATCTGTAAAGCTTTCAATTTGAAGTGCTGCTGATGTTATATCATATTTATCTAATTTTTCATCTACTTCTTTTACTAATGTATTTAATTTAGAGATAATCCATTTGTCCATTATGTTTGTTACTTTATAATCTTTATATTCTAATGGATTGAATTGGTCTATTTCTGCATATAGAACATAGAATGAGTATACATTCCATAATGTACTTAAAAATCCTCTTTGTGTTTCTTGTACATTTTCTAGTCCTAATCTTGTTGGTA
>OJNH01000301.1_pt1 | contig 44883 bp, 30 predicted proteins | sample 1597361 | NCBI WGS metagenome assembly OJNH01 (sample SAMEA2452136, study PRJEB22498) | human gut metagenome | biome: human feces; feature: human gut; material: feces | place: Australia | collected 2012
GTACCAGCCACGAGCGAACCAATCATAACACAATCGCCACCAGCGGCAAGAGCTTTCACGACATCACCGCTATAGCGCAGTCCGCCGTCAGCAATCATTGGCACACCGATACCCTTTAGTGCCTGAGCAACGTCATATATGGCCGACAACTGTGGCACTCCGACACCGGCAACCACTCGTGTAGTACAAATACTGCCCGGCCCAATTCCAACTTTTATAGAGTCTGCTCCTGCTTCAACGAGCATTTTTGCAGCCTCTCCCGTTGCAACATTACCCACAACGATATCAACGCCAGAAAAATGTTTCTTAGCCTCCTTGACTTTATCTATAACACCCTTGGAATGTCCGTGGGCGGTATCTATCACAATAGCATCGGCCCCTGCTTTTATCAAAGCCTCCATGCGCTGCAGGGTATCATCGGTCACGCCCACTCCTGCGGCCACTCTCAGACGGCCTTTCTCATCCTTGCATGCCATAGGCTTGTCCTTAGCCTTGGTAATGTCCTTGTATGTTATAAGCCCGACAAGACGTCCATCCTTGCCTATTACGGGCAGCTTTTCAATCTTGTTCTCCTGAAGAATCTTTGCCGCAGCAGAAAGGTCTGTCTGCTGGTCTGTTGTAACGAGGTTCTCCGATGACATGACCTCGTCTATCAATTTACTTGAATCCAATTCAAAACGCAAGTCCCTGTTTGTAACAATGCCCACAAGATGTCTGTCGTTGTCAACAACTGGAATTCCACCGATATGGTACTCACTCATCAGCGCCAGGGCGTCACCAACGGTCTTGCCACGCTGTATTGTTATGGGGTCATAAATCATGCCGTTTTCCGCACGCTTTACGATTGCCACCTGCCTGGCCTGCTCCTCTATCGACATATTCTTGTGAATAACTCCAATACCGCCTTCCCTTGCGATGGCAATTGCCATTGTGGCCTCTGTCACAGTGTCCATTGCCGCCGTGACAAACGGTATATTAAGATTGATGTTGCGAGAAAAACGAGTATTCAACACCACTGTACGCGGCAGCACCTCTGAATATGCGGGGATAAGCAACACGTCGTCATAGGTCAAGCCATCTGACACTACTTTATCTTCAATAAACGATTTCATTTGTCAATAGTATTAATTTAAGCAAAATTACTTCTTTCTTTTCAAAGTGAGCTTCTTTTCTACCTTTTTTAATAATAATTTACAACAATAGCCATTTAGGCCTGCAGTAGACGGAGAACGCATGAGGGATTGCTTCTGACTGGCCCTCTAAGTGTCGGGGCATTTTGCCTACATCAATTCGCATTGTCCGACATGTACTTTATCCGCACAAGTCTGATTTCCTCTTCCGAAAAGTCATCTCCCAATTCGTTTACCGCCAAATCGATATCATCAGTCTCTGCCTCATCAAAATAGGCGCATATCTCATCGATTTTCTCCTTCTCCATTATCTCGTTCAGAAAATAGTCGATGTTGATTTTTGTACCCGAATATACGATTGCCTCTATCTCACTGAGGAGGTCTGAGAAATCCAGACGGTTTGTCTCGGCAAAGTCATCCAAATCAACTTTTCTGTCGATATTCTGAATAATGGTAATACGGAACTTAGACTTAACGTTAGGCAAGGTATAGCACCTGAAATCCTCCGGTCGCTCTATCTCGTTCTCCTCGCAGTATTTCCTAATTAATTCACAGAATTCCTTTCCGTATTTTTTGACTTTGCCCTGTCCGACACCTGGAATGCTGAGCAGTTCCTCGTTTGTTACGGGGTAAGTCGTTGCCATGGCCGACAAAGAGGAATCCTGGAAAATGACATACGGTGGCTTTTTTATATCGTCGGCCTTCTCCTTGCGCAGCTCCACCAGCATCTGATACAGCGTGTTGTCAACCGCCTCACAACTGTTTTCCAAGCAAACATTGTCGCTGTCATCATCATAGTCAACATCTTTACTTATGACAAACGAAGTCGGCTTATCAAGGAACTTGCGACCTTTCGAGGTCACCCTCAGTGCGCCCTTATTTTCTCGGTCCTTTTCAAGATACTCTGCAAGAACGGCGTTTCTGATGACAGATTGCCACATCAGAGGGTCATCGTTTTCGCCTACGCCGAAGAGCTCCAGATCCGCATGGCCATATTCCGACACCATGTCGGTCTCTCTTCCTGAAACGATATCAAGTATATAGTCTTCCGCAAAATTTTGTTTTACGGCCAGTACAATTTTCAAAATACTACACAGTTGTTCTTTTGCTTCCACTTTAACATTATTATTATTACAGTTATCACAATTTCCACAATTATCTTTATCATATTCTTCTCCAAAATAATGAAGAAGGATTTTTCTCCTGCACGCAGACGATTCCGCATAAAAAGCCGTCTCCTTCAGCAGCTGACGCCCTATTTCCTGTTCCTGACTTGCTTTGTCTTCAACAAACTTCTCAAGCTTGTGCAAATCCTTGTTTGAATAGAACATGAGACAGTAGCCCTCGCCTCCGTCACGACCAGCCCTGCCAGTCTCCTGATAATAACCCTCAATGCTTTTGGGAATGTCGTAATGAATTACAAACCTCACGTCGGGTTTGTCTATACCCATGCCAAAAGCCACCGTTGCAACAATCACATTAACTTTTTCCATAAGGAAATCGTCCTGTGTCTGCGATCTCTCGTGGGGTTCCAGACCCGCATGGTAGGGTGCGGCCTTTATGTTGTTGGCCTGAAGCACCTGGGCAAGGCGCTCCACCTCTTTCCTACTGAGGCAATAGATAATTCCGCTCTTCTGTGTACGAGAACTCACAAACCTCACCACTTCCTTGTCTACATCTTTGGTCTTCGGCCTTACCTCATAATACAGATTAGGCCGGTTGAAGGAGCTGCGGAATGTAACGACATCGCTCATCCCAAGATTTTTCAAGATGTCGGAGCCAACCTTTTCCGTTGCAGTAGATGTCAGCGCCACGATTGGCGGACGCTCAGCCAATGCCTTCTGCATCACCGCCAGCCTGCGCAGCCACGTCAGGGCTTCCTGTAGCATTGCCCTGCCACTTGACGGAACGTTGCATTTTTCGAGGCCTTCAAGCACATCCCTCAACTTCTGTGGCTCTTGACTGTTGTCAAAAGTGCCGCAACAGCTGAGAGTAGAGAAAAACTCCGCCCACAGGTCTTCCGTATACCCGTCTGACAGGGCCGCCAGCACAACCACAAGATCACCCACAGGCAACTTATCGTGCACCAGAGCCATCCTTACGCTGCTACGCACCTCAAGAAGTCTGTCGATTTCATCATCAGTGACGCCAATCTTCCTTAAAGATATAAAATTGATAGAAGGCCGTATGTTTCTATAGTCTGCCCTGAAGTCATGCCCCCACTCCGATATGCAGTGAGCCTCATCTACGGCATAGAACGAAACATTCATTTGAGAGAAGAAGTCCAGATTGGAGCGTTTGGCAAGAGTTTCGGGAGCCACATATAGCAACTTAGTCCTGCCATCCAGCACATCTTTCTGCACGTTGGCAAGCTCCGGACGCGACAGGGTGGAGTTCATAAAATGAGCCACACTATCTTCCTCCAAAAGGCTGCGCAACGCATCCACCTGATTCTTCATGAGCGAAATCAAGGGCGACACCACTACTGCCGTACCATCTTCCATCAGTGCCGGCAACTGGTAGCATAAAGACTTGCCACCCCCCGTTGGCATCAGCACAAAGGTATCGTGGCCCTGCAGAACGCTCTCGACGACATTTTCCTGTTCGCCCTTAAACTTCTCAAAGCCAAAAAACTGCTTCAGACAGCTATAAATACCTTGTTTTGAAATCATTTTCCTTTTTTAAAGACAATTCGTTCCTATATCAACAATCGGCATCCACCAAATCCTTTATCAATAGATTAACAAAGTTATAACAAGATTTTCAAATACGGACAAAACCGTACTGAAAATTCACGACATCAAGAAAAAAAACATGCAGCCCAAGTCACCATACACCAAAAAACGGCACTTTCAGCTGGAACTTTCGGCACTGACAGCCAACGGAGGCCGAAATACGCTCATTCTGCCGAACTTCACACATGCCAAACGTCCGTTGGCAGTCAGTTCCCTTATCACACCTGCAGCATAAGCCTCCGAACAGCCCGCCTCGTTGGCAAAGTCGGATACAGAGAATACCCCCTTGCGCTCCAACAGCCCTTCGGCAATCTCTGCGGCCTCACCAGGCGCAAGTGACACATTGTTTCTGACCCTTGCAGATACTACCTTATAAACTACATCGCAAAATTGCTCCTGTAGCCTCTGTTTGGCCTTGAAAACCACACCACCCTTTGCACGTTCCACCATTGGACTGCCTTTGTCACCGAACACCACCTTGCCCCGAACCGTCGGGGCAAGGAAACCCAATCCGGGCAGCTCAACCGAATGGCCCAAAGTCAGCATCTCGCCCACTACTCCGGCCAGCGCATCCAACACCGCCATAACCTGACTGCGCGACACACTGCGGTTGGCCACCATCATGTCAACCAACGACTCCGCATCAATCCTGCCGGCATCAATCACCTTGGCGTAAACAGTTCCCACACCCTGCAAGACACCGCCCGCAGCTTTCAAACGACATTTAATGACCTTCATAACTTACATATATTACTATTACACATCAGAAATACATGTGCAAAGGTCACACCTTCGGCCGAAACGGATTTCTGCACCGCCCGATGCAGACGTCCCTTTCGGCCGAAACTCACAAACAATTCGCCCGACAGAGAGTTTTTAGGCCTACACGATTGAGGGCGAAGATGCTGTCTGTCAGTGTCTTGCCGCATAATGGACTTCACCACACTCTTACAGACCACAATGTCGGGTCAACATGAGTTGCACACTCTTGTCTGCAGACTGCCAACAGTTTTAGAGATCCGCTGACCTTATTTAGAAAAGTTTTGTGATTTTCGGATAAATACATACACAAAAAAATCAGCCAACTTTGCTGACTGATTCTTTTGTGACACCGTAGGGATTCAAACCCTAAACCTTCTGATCCGTAGTCAGATGCTCTATTCAGTTGAGCTACGGTGCCATATCTTTTGTAATTGCGAGTGCAAAGGTAGCGTTTTATTTTATTCCCGCCAAGGATTCGCACTTTTTTTTGCGAAAACAACATCAAAAAAAGTGAGAGATGACAGAATGGCACTTTTGCCTCGTCCTTTTTGAGCTCAAAATAGCCCACCATTATTCGCTAAAACGACAAGCAACATCTGCACTTCAAACAAAATCCAATAAGTCCTAACGACCGAATTGGGTTCAAATGGCATTGGGGTGGAAATACACAAAAAAAAATGCATATTAGAGAGACTTCGATGTCACAGCAAGATTTTTAGCATTTTTGATACATTTGCACACAATTGCCAAAAACTTATTAAAACAATCTAATTTTTAAAAACATCATATCCATTTCAGATTTTTATTGATATTTTTGCATATAATTGAAACACGCATGTGATGACATATTCTACTGCACGATTATTGAATAAGTATAGATGTAACATATCCCACAACATCTTCTATTGCAATCTTCGGAAATAATACTCGTTTCTTACTACAGATAACGTATTATTAACGAATTTTGAAAAACATGGGTTTTATTATTTTATATTTTACTGGAGCTCTGTCACTTTCCTTTATATGCTCCATACTTGAGGCGGTACTACTATCTACTCCGATGTCGTTCATTTCGATGAAGGAGAATCAAGGCAACAAGACCGCTTCGTTGATGAAACAATACAAAAACAACGTAGACCGCCCTGTGGGCGCCATTCTTTCGCTCAACACAATTGCCCACACCATTGGTTCCGCTGGCGTAGGCGCAGAGTCTATCAAACTCTTTGGAGAAGAATACTTCGGCATCATTTCCGCTATTCTTACTCTGCTGATTCTTGTGCTTTCAGAGATCATCCCCAAAACAATTGGGGCATCCTATTGGCGCACTCTGGCCATGCCGTCCACCAAGATTATTCGAGCATTTATCTTCATCACCTATCCGTTGGTTCTGCTCTCAGAACTCATTACAAAAGCATTTACCCCTAAGAACCACCAGATTTCTGTGAGTCGTGAGGAGGTGTCAGCCATGGTGGATGTAGGCACCACTGAAGGAGTGTTCAACGAATCAGAAAGCAAGATTATCAAAAGCTGTATTCATCTGGCAGGAGTTAAGGCCAAAGAGGCCATGACTCCGTCTATCGTGGTGGAAACCGCTGACATAAACATGACTACCAAGGAGTTTTATGAACTGCGTGAATGGAAATTCTCTCGCATTCCGGTGTATGATAAAGATAAGGACTACATCGTGGGATACGTTTTGAAAGATGCTATTCTCAAACTGGTTTCAGACGATAATTTCCAGACCAAATTATCCGAGTTGATGCGTCCGATTCTTTCTTTCAAAGAGGACGAATCCCTATATCGGATATGGGAAAAAATGCTCGAGAAGCGCGAACACATCTCCATCATTGTTGACGAATACGGCTGCCTTCGCGGTGTGGTCTCCATGGAAGATGTCATAGAAACAATGACCGGTGTGGAAATTGTGGACGAAGACGATGTAGCTGTAGATATGCAAGCGTTGGCAAGGGAAAAATCACACAGGATGATGCAGGGCAAGAAGTAATAGGGAAACGGTCTCTATCTTCAACCCAATTTGCAGGGTCACAAAAAGGCAAGCGCCCTTGGTTAGGTTGCATTTGTCATCACTTTTGCTAGTCACATACAGTAAATGCCGGCATTACCATAACGAGTGATGCCGGCATTTGTACTTTGTCCGCTCCAGAGCGGCTATGCCATAACATTATTTTTTCGCTATCTGTTCAGCTATAAAGGCTTCCATTTGTGGGAATGCGGCCTCTACACATTTTGTCAGTTTAAGTTGGTTGCGGCTTCTCACGAGGTTGTGCTCCGGATACTTGCAATGGAAATAGACGTCGCCGTTGATGTAGTCTGCGATGAAGCGTACCAGAGTCATGTAGGGGAACAACGCTGTTGCAAAAGGAAGATTCTCGATTTCTATAGGTGTTATGAAACTTGCGGCACCTTTGAGATAACCTTTTGTAAAGGCCTTGAACACTTCAAAGTTAAAACTTACCTTAGACAAATCGGGGTCATCCTCTGCCGTGGTGTTTGCCGCCGAGCGCAAGAAGTCACCAAAGTCAGAGAAAACAAACGAAGGCATAACGGTGTCAAGGTCTATCACACACAACACGTTGTCATCCTTGTCAAAGAGGATATTGTCAACCTTTGTGTCGCAGTGGCATATACGTTTAGGCAGTTTGCCCTCACGATACAGTCGCTCAGCCTTGCAATATTCGTCAGCACGTTCAAAGATTTCCGACAAAATCTGCTTCACTTCAGGATCGTTGGCCCTTCCGCTTTTGTTTTGTGCCACGGCATCGTTCAGTTGCTGCAATCTGAACTCCATGTTGTGGAAGTCCTTGATGGTTTCGCCCAGTTTCACTGGAATATCCGCAAGTGAGGCTTGGAAATTGGCGAAGGTCTCTCCTACGACATATGCACTCTCAAGGCTGACACCTGTCTTTGTCACACAGTCTGCTATGCAAAGCATCATACGCCAGTACTTCTCGCCGTCAAAAAAATACATCTTGCCGTCTTTGGCCGGTATGAAATGTAGCACTTTGCGCTCTATGTCTTTTTCGCCTGCGGCAATCAACTTCTTGCGGATATGACCTGTAACCTCCACAATGTTGTTCATTAACAAATCGATGTCAGGAAAGACCGACACATTGACATTCTGCAGAATGTAGTCGGGGGCATCACCTTCCGTCGTAACCTTATAGGTCGAATTAATAAGACCGCCACCGAAAGGAGCCACGTCTTTCACAACACCGTTAATAGCAAATTGGGATACAATGTCTTTTAAATCCATAATTATATTCTTTATTTGTATAAAATTTTGATGACGATATCAGTTTGTTGTCGGCAAATATAACAAAAAGTTTATTGCTATCAAATTTTTACACCACTAAATCGCTATTTTAAGGTAAGAATTACAAAACAATGCATCAGTCTGCCTGTTTTGGAATTCATGTTATAATGCTGCAGAAGTCGTTAGACAATTACGGCAGACAACGAGCTGTTCTATTTGGTCGTCAGGATTTATTTTCGTTATCCAGCGTACCATAATACCACTCGAATAAACGGACCACGCCTTCTTCAACATCAACTTTGTGCCTCCAGCCGAGGTTATGAAGTTTTGTGACGTCTGTCAGTTTTCGCATTGTACCATCTGGTTTTGACGCATCAAAAACTATTTCACCTTCAAAGCCGACTGTACGTGCTACAAGGTGAGCCAACTCCTTTATGGTGATTTCGCTGCCAGTGCCCACATTGACGTGGCAATTTCTGATTTCGCCCAGAGCTGGAATTGCTCCGCCTCGCCCCACGGACCTGTTGCGGTCTGCAACACCATCTGCACCCACACCATAGTGAACGGACGAATATTTCCGCTCACCGATAATGTCTGCAAAGTCAACATTGAGCAGTAGATGGACTGAAGCATCGGCCATATCCTCTGACCACAAAAATTCACGAAGCGGGGTACCCGTTCCCCACAAAGTAACAACGTTGTCACGAATGCCGTATTTGGCCAACAATCCAAGTATTTCGTCTTGGTCTGCATTGCCGCCTACGCCCTCAACATTGCGCTGGTCGAGGTCTTTTCTTATTCTGTCCCAATCTCCGTCATGAATAAGTTTGGCCAGATATATCTTGCGCATCATCGCTGGCATTACATGGGAATTCTCCAAATGGAAGTTATCGTTAGGGCCATACAGGTTTGTCGGCATGACCGCAATATAATCGGTGCCATATTGCAGATTGTATGACTCACACATCTTCAAGCCAGCAATCTTGGCTATCGCATACTCTTCGTTCGTATACTCAAGTTCTGATGTGAGCAGACAGTCCTCCTTCATAGGCTGTGGAGCATTCTTCGGATATATGCACGTAGAACCGAGAAACAGAAGTTTTTTGACCCCATGGCGATAAGCCTCCGAAATCACGTTGCACTGGATTTTCATGTTCATCATGATAAAGTCCGCCCTATATAAGGAGTTTGCCATTATACCTCCCACAAAAGCCGCTGCCAGAACTACAGCATCAGGCTGTTCTTCATCAAAAAACTTCCTCACAGCATACTGGTCGGTAAGGTCAAGCTCCGCATGGCTGCGACCCACAAGGTTTGCATAACCTCTGTTCAACAGATTGTTCCATATTGCAGAGCCTACAAGTCCTTTATGGCCTGCAACATATATTTTAGAATCCTTTTTCATTTTTGTATTTTAATATTCTTTCTCCTTAGGCAAAACAATGCGTAAGCCAACACTACGGCGAAGCATCCGCATGGCACAAAATAACTTATGTAGATACCAGCATTGTCTGAAACAATACCCTGCACGGGGGTAATCAGGGCACCACCCAATATTGACATAATCAACGTGCTTGCTCCTATTTTTGCATCCTCGGGCCTTTCTCCCTCCAACACACTTTCCAGAGCTGTGCCATATATTGTCGGAAACATCATGCTCATAAACACACTCACGCAGACCAGTGCTACGACAAGACCATAGCCACCGCCTGCACCTCCTGCAACTAAACATGTACACAGCAGCGAAGCGACACCGCTGAAGACCAAGAGCCAGACAGGATTGAAATACTTCATCAACCATGTGTACACAAAACGCGACAGACAGAAACCAACTATACTAATAAGGTAATAGGTAGATGCTTCAGACTCGTTGACATTCAACTCTTGCATCACGATACGTATGGTAAAAGACCAAACGCAAATCTGCGCACCAACATAAAAGAACTGGGCTACAACACCATATACAAACGTGTTGTTTCTGGACAGCCGCACAAAGACAGCCCTCAAACCGTCTCCCCCCTCCGCACTGCGTCCCTGCGGCATGTTGGAGAATATCATGACTACCATTATCAACAGAAGCACGATGCCCAAAACAGAATAGGTGCCCGAAACAGAATACAGGGACAGGTCTTCCAGAATAAAATACTTGCTCATCATGATGCCTACGATGCTGCCGATTGGATTGAACGACTGAGCAATATTAAGTCTGCGCGTGGCGGTCTCGGGCGAACCCATTGACATCACATAGGGATTGGCTGTTGTTTCAAGTACCGAACAACCAGAGGCCATGATATAGATTGCTACCAGATAAAAGGCATAGCTTGAGGCCATTGCGGCGGGAAGAAACAGCAATGCTCCAAGTGCATACAGCACTAAGCCCAACAATACTCCGCTCTTAAAACTATGGCGTTTGATGAACAATGCGGCAGGCAATGCCACACAAAAATAAGCTCCATAGAATGCCATCTGGATAAAACTCGTCTGGGTGTCAGACATATCCATAATATTGCGAAATGCCGCCAACAAGGTATCAGTCATGTTGTTGGCAAGCCCCCAAAGTAAAAAGAGGCTTGTGACCAACACAAACGGCAGCAAGTATTTCTTCTCCAATATAGGTTTTTCCTTGTTCATAATTCAAACGTTTCCTTTAGCGTGTGGCACAAATCAGTCTGGGATATCTCAAACAGCAATACGTCTGGTCTTTTAGAAACAATCATTTCTTTATACGCTTCGGCAGGCATAAGGGCAAAATAAACCTCGCCCTTGCCTGCCAATAAATAAGCTGGGATATTTTTTATTTTACTACACCTTTTTCAAGATACTCTGCCAGATTGGTACGTATTTTTGCAGCGGCTCCTTCGCCTGCCACCTTGGCCATATCAGACTCCACCATGATGCTTACAAGTTCCTCGAAACTCGTCTTGTTCGGGTTCCACCCCAACTTGGCTTTTGCCTTTGTGGGGTCACCCCAGAGGTTTACAACGTCTGTGGGTCTATAGAAGTCTTTGCTTACAGCCACCAAAGTCTTTCCCACCAGATTGTCGGGTCCATCGACACAAATACCTTTTTCATCAAGACCCTCGCCATAGAATTCCAGTTCTATGCCAACATGTTTAAATGCATAATAGCAGAAATCCCTCACACTGTGTTGCACACCTGTTGCAATCACGAAGTCTTCTGGCGTCTTATGTTGTAGAATCATCCACATGCACTCCACGTAATCCTTGGCATAGCCCCAGTCCCTCAACGATGACAGGTTGCCCAGATACAATACATCTTGCAGTCCTTGCATTATACGTGCAGCCGCAAGCGTTATCTTGCGTGTCACAAAGGTTTCGCCTCTGCGCTCCGATTCGTGATTGAACAAGATTCCTGAGCAGCAGAACATGCCGTAAGCCTCACGATATTCCTTTACTATCCAAAAGCCGTACAACTTCGCCACGGCATAAGGCGAATAGGGATGAAAAGGCGTGTTCTCGTTTTGAGGCACCTGCTCCACTTTACCATAGAGCTCCGATGTGCTTGCCTGATACACTCTGCAGGTATTCCCCAGATGGCAAGCCCTTACTGCCTCCAAAATACGCAACACGCCGACGGCATCGACATCTGCCGTGTACTCAGGTGAGTCAAAACTAACCTGCACATGGCTTTGTGCAGCCAGATTGTATATTTCGTCTGGGCGTACCGTGTCTACGACCTTCACTATGGACATTGAATCACCCATGTCTGCATAATGAAGATGGAAATTCTTCACTCCCTCAAGATGAGCGATACGCTCACGGTAATCAACACTTGAACGCCTGATTATACCATGAACATCATAACCCTTTTCAAGCAGGAATTCAGCAAGATAAGAACCATCCTGTCCTGTCACTCCTGTAATGAGAGCAGTCTTTAGGTTCTTGACATTGATAAAGGGTTTGCCGTTTAAGTCTGACGAGGAGAAAGACGTTGGGCGATGCGCTCCTAACGAAACCAGATTTCTGGTAATGTCAACCTCAAGGACCTTGTTCAGCAAAGCTATAGTTTCCTTGCTAAATCCATTATGCCCCGTGAGCCAACGGCTAATGGACGTCTCGCTTTTATTTACCATTTTAGCCAATTCACGTTGAGAAATGCCACGGCTATTCAAAAGCTTGTTAAGATTTGATGCAATAAACATGTCAAGTTTATTCTTTTCTTCACGTCTCATATATAATTTTTTAGGTGTTCAATGACAAAATTACTAAATTGCCAGCTATAAGGCCCAACGTTTTCACAAGGAATTTTACATTAACTTTATCTTTTTTACACGCTATACAAACTATTTTTAAATTTACTGTAAAGTTTGACAAACAATTTACAACCACACCCCAAGTCTATGCCTTTTTAATCATTACTAATAATTGTTAATTTAGCTAAAGAATAAAAGTAAGTATAACGAACTATAATTAATTTTGCACCACAAATCAATCAATTTCCTAACCACACAACATTCTAACCAGACAAACACACAAATGACAAAAAAGACAGCATGGGCACTATGCCTTTTATTGTGTGCGTCATCATCTTATGGCCAACAACACAGATGGACTCTACAGGACTGCATTAACTACGCAACCGACCACAGTATAGAGATATTGAAATCAAAGGCCCAAACCGACATTGCGACCGAAAACGTGAAGCGACAGAAAGCCAACTGGCTTCCGACACTATCTGCAAACAGCAGCCAATCGCTGACATACCGCCCTTTTCAGGAGGGGGCCACGGGTTTTGTAAACGGGAATGCCATGAGCAGCAGTTCAAAGAAAACATCATATAACGGCAGTTATGGTATAAATGCGTATTGGACGGTGTTTAATGGCAACCAGACAAACAATAACATTAAAATAGCCAAGCTGCAATCAGAGGAATCTGAATTGAATACGCTTACAAGCATCAATACTATAAAGGAACAGATTGTACAGTTGTACATAAACATAATGTACACAAGAGAAGCTTTGGAGGTAAACAAAGAGCTGCTGAAGCAGGATAGTGTGCTTTACAAAAGAGGCCAGGAACTGCTTTCGCAGGGGCAAATTGCAAAATACGAACTACTGGAGCTTCAAGCAGCCGTAGCAAACGGGAAATATGACATTGTCAATTCCGCCACACAGATTGACCAATACCTTCTACAACTCAAGCAACTTATGTCACTGCCCTCAGAAGAACACTTTGACATTGCCAACATTACCCTGGACGATGCGCACACACTGGCTGCCGTTCCCGAAACACAATCCGTGTATAGCAGCGCACTCAAACAACGGCCCGAAATTAAGGCCGCAGATTTGAGCATAAAGGAGGCGGAATTGAATTACAAGGTGGCTAAAGCTGGCTTTCTGCCTACAATTTCCCTGTCGGCAGGATTTGGCGACAATCACTCCAGTGGCAGCAACAAAGACTGGTTTGAACAGATGAAACGCAATCTTGATGGTTCAGTAGGCGTAACAATCAGTGTGCCCATATTAGACGGAAGAAGCAACAAGACTAACACAAGAAAAGCAAGAATAGAACAGACCATTGCAACTCTCGACAAAGAAGATGCGTCAAGAGACTTGTATTACAGCATAGCGAACTACAGGCTAAACGCATACAACAACCAGCAGAAATACATTGCTGGAACAGAGAAGCTGAACTATAATCAGGAAAACTACAATGCCATCTACACAAAGGCCCAAATAGGAACGATGAACATTGTGGAAACTCTCAACGCACGCACATCACTTCTTAATGCGAAACAAGATGTCTTGCAAAGCAAATATCTTACGGCATACAACAGAAGTATGCTCAACTTTTACGCCAACAACCAACTTGATTTATAAAAATACACACATATATGAAACTTAGCAAGACATACAAAATCACCATTGCAGTTGTTGCCATTGCGGCAATCATCCTGATATGCAAACTTGCCTTCGGTGACAAGGAGGAACTAAAAGTATCCTACAATTTTGCAAAAGCCGAGATCACAGACATTAGCACCACTGTTACCGCCACCGGCACCATCGAACCCGTAACCAAAGTTGAAGTCGGTACACAGGTGAGCGGCATCGTCAGCAAACTATATGTTGACTATAACAGCGTAGTAAAGGCCGGACAAGTAATTGCCGAACTCGACAAGTCGAACCTTACCAGCGAGCTAAACAGCGCAAAGGCTAATCTGGCAGCGTCCAAAGCCAGCCTCAACAGCCTTGAGTCAGAACTGAATTACCAGAAAGAGAACTACAACCGTCAGAAGAACCTTCACGACAAGGGCCTCATAAGCGATGACGCTTATGACCAGGCTTTCAAAAGCTATAAGCAGGCCGTGCAGAGTGTAAGCCAACAGAAGCAGCTTGTCGTGACACAAAGCGAAAATGTCAAAAAGGCGACCACCAACCTAAGCTATGCCACCATCACAAGCCCCATTGACGGCATTGTGCTCAGCAAGGAAGTTGAAGAAGGCCAGACTGTAGCATCTTCATTCAACACCCCTACCCTTTTCACCATTGCCAAGAACCTTACAGACATGCGTGTAATAGCCGATGTTGACGAAGCCGACATAGGCAACGTCAAAGTAGGACAACGCGTACAGTTTACCGTTGACGCCTATCCTGACGACACCTTTGAGGGCTGCGTAACACAAGTGCGCCAAGAAGCTACGACCGAAAGCAATGTGGTTACATACGAGGTTGTGATTTCGGCTCCTAACGACAATCTTAAATTAAAGCCGGGCCTTACTGCCAATGTAACAATCTACACCTCTGAAAAGTCACATGTGTGTGCAATACCGTCAAAGGCTCTCAAATTTGCACCCAACGAGGCTATGCTTGCACCCGACGAAACCATCAGCGACAACAAAGCAGAGCACAAGGTGTGGACAAAACAAGGTAACGTGTTTAAAGCCGTTGCCGTAACTCCTGGGCTAAGCAACGGCACCATGACAGAAATCGTTTCTGGTCTGAAACCCGGACAGGAGGTGATAACAGAATTTATCATGAACGACAACAGCGCACAGAACGGTCAGAGCAAAAATCCTTTCATGCCGTCTCCGCCAAGCAAGAAAAACAAGCAGAGCGACAGTTCGAAAAAATAGTCAGCAACCAGTTACACAAAACGACTTGAGCAACGATCAAACAAGATGAACGACAGAAAAGTTGTAATCGAATTAGATAATGTCAGGCGCAATTTCAAGGTTGGAGATGAAATTGTACATGCACTTCGCGGAATTTCATTCAAGATTTACGAAGGAGAGTTCGTTACCATTATGGGAACGTCAGGTTCTGGAAAGTCAACGCTTCTCAACCAGTTGGGCTGCCTTGACACCCCGACAGAGGGCGAATACTACCTTGACGGGATTCCTGTCAGAACGATGAAGCGTAACGAGCGTGCGGTTTTACGTAACCGAAAAATCGGCTTTGTATTTCAGAACTACAATCTTCTGCCGAAGACGACTGCAATAGAAAATGTGGAACTGCCGCTGATGTATAACAGTGCATACAACGCCCGCCAACGACGCGAAGCCGCTATTGAGGCACTCAAAGCTGTAGGACTGGCAGAACGCCTTAACCACAAAAGTAACCAGATGAGCGGTGGCCAGATGCAACGTGTAGCCATCGCCCGCGCCTTGGTCAACAATCCCGCAGTAATTCTGGCTGACGAGGCTACAGGAAACCTTGACACACGTACTTCTTTTGAGATGCTTGTGCTTTTCCAAAAACTTCACGCTGAAGGAAGAACCATCATCTTCGTGACCCACAACCCCGAGATAGCCCTCTACTCCAGTCGCAACATAATGCTTCGCGACGGAAAGATAAGAGAAGATGTCGTAAACAACAACATAAGGTCAGCAGCAGAGTCTCTCGCCGCACTTCCTGTAAACCAAGACGACTAAATGAACTATATAAACCTTTTCAAAGTTGCCCTTAAGGCAATATCCAACAACAAGTTCCGCTCCTTTCTGTCAATGCTCGGCATTATCATCGGAGTGGCGGCCGTAATCATTATGATGGCCATTGGCCAAGGCTCGAAGCAAAGCATTCGTGAAAACATCTCGCAAATGGGTACCAATCTAATCATGATACGCCCCGGTGCGGACATGCGTGGCGGTGTACGCCAAGACCCCTCTGCAATGCAGACTCTCAAGCAAGAAGATTATGACGCAATACTTCAAGACAAGAAATACATTACCTATGTAAGTCCTGAGGTTACAGCCTCTGGCCAAGTCATTTACGGTGCAAACAACACCTCCACGTCGCTGTATGGAGAGAACACGGACTATCTGAACATCAAACAATGGGTGGTAGAAAGCGGTGACTGCTTCACCGAAGAGGATATACGCAAGAGCGCCAAAGTATGTTTGGTCGGCAAAACTATTGTTGACGAGTTATTCCCGAACGGAAACGACCCCATAGGCAAGACAATCAGGTTTAAATCCATTCCTTTCAGAATAATCGGTGTGCTCAAGTCAAAAGGCTACAATTCGTGGGGCATGGACCAAGACAACGTCATGATTGCACCTTACACCACTGTAATGAAACGAATATTGGCACAGACGTTTTTCACATCCATCAACTGCTCTGCCCTGACTGAAGAGATGACAGACCAGGCCATAGATGAACTGACAAGCATATTGCGAACACGCCACAAACTAAAAGATGCGGACGATGACGACTTTACAATACGTTCCCAACAAGAAATGATGGATACCATGTCAAGCACGATGGACTCCATAACCATCATTCTTGTTGTTGCAGCGGCATTCTCACTAATCGTTGCAGGTATTGGCATTATGAACATCATGCTTGTCAGCGTAACCGAACGAACAAAGGAAATCGGCCTACGAATGTCAGTCGGAGCACGCGGCATCGATATAAGCAGCCAGTTTCTCATAGAGAGCATCGTGATAAGTGTAACGGGAGGCATACTTGGCATAATTGTCGGTTGGGCAGGCACATTGGCTTGCGCAAGTTTCAATCTCCCAGTTAGCATCCCCGTCTGGAGCATAATCCTCAGTTTTGCCGTATGTACACTCATAGGCATTCTGTTTGGTTTCTTCCCTGCTCGCAAGGCTGCATCTATGGATCCCATTGAAGCCTTACGATATGAATAACAGGTAACAAAACACAGATATCTATATAATATGTACGAAGCTGCTCCGTGATTAAAGTTTACGGAGCAGCCTTCTTTTTTACCATCTTGGTATCACCCGTTTTAATCCGATTCGGTCGTCAGGACTTATTGGGGTGAACCGCACGGCAATTTGAGGCTGCCACACACCATGCTAACAGAAGCGAAGAAACAGACATACAAAAACGACAGAATAAGATATAAGGTGGCTCACAGCGCGAGATTTCCTGTTTCCGCTAACTAGCGGACTCGTGTCCACTAAGTTAGCTGACAAATGTCTACTAAGTTAGTGGACACTGGTACGTTAGTTAGTAGAATGATGTTTGTTACGGCCACGACATTTCAGAACCGTTACTCTGCTTTGCCGTGTGTGCCCGCTGTAAGATAGACAAACTGTAAGGCCGAGTCAGATAAATCTACGCTTATTTTGACACAGCCTCGCATACTGAACAAATAGGCAGAAAAAAACAGACTCAAATTATTAAGATGCAAAAAAATACCGTAAACTTGAAAATAAATACATATCTTTGTAAATGAAATAGAAATAACGCAACAAAATGAAAAGATATTCCGCAATTATTGCGTTTTGCATTATTGGGGTTGGAATACTATCCCCTTGTTTTACATACGCTCAAACAGGAAACATCAAGCCTATAGAACACGTGGGCTTCTCCAACATCAGAATAACCGACTCTTTTTGGAGACCCAGAATTGAACGCCACGTCACACATACATTGCCCTCTTGCATCAACCAGATCGAAAACGTCACTGGAAGAATACGCAATTTTGAGAACGCTGCCAAGCACACTGGCAAACACTCAGGCATCTTCTATGACGACTCGGATGTCTACAAAGCAATGGAGGGAATGGCATACAGCCTCAGTTACAAACAGAACCCCGAACTTGAGGCTAAGTTTGACGAGTGGACAGACAAGATCGCCTCTGCCCAACAGCCAGACGGATACCTAAATACTTACTACACGCTCAACGCCCCTAACGAGCGATGGAAAGACATGCATATGCACGAAATGTATTGTGCAGGACACCTCATGGAAGCTGCAACGGCATATTATCAGATTACTGGAAAACGCAAACTGCTTGACGTGGCATCAAAGATGGCAGACCACATGACAGACATCTTCGGTCCAGGAAAACGTCATTGGGTAACCGGACACGAAGAGGTAGAACTTGGTCTTGTGAAACTGTATGAAGCAACAAAAAACAAGAAATACCTTGATTTCGCCCAATGGCTTCTTGATGAGAGAGGACACGGATATGGGGCAACAACACCGAGAAGTGGGTGGAACAAATGGCATCCCGACTATGCGCAAGACGACGTGCCCGTCAGAGCCATTACAGACATCAAAGGACACGCCGTAAGAGCAATGTACCTGTACTGTGGCATAGCAGACGTAGCGGCCACCAAGGACGACACAAGTTATCTGCCTGCGCTCAAGAGAGTTTGGGAAGATGTCGTTGAGCGCAACATGTATATAACAGGCGGTATCGGCCAGTCTGCCTCCAATGAAGGTTTCACAACAGACTACTCCTTGCCTAACCTTACCGCTTATTGCGAGACCTGTGCTTCTGTAGGAATGTGCTTCTGGAACATGAGAATGCATGAGTTTACAGGCGAATCAAAATATATTGATATCGTAGAGAAGGCTTTATATAACGGAGCCCTTGCGGGTGTATCGCTTCAGGGCGACAAGTTCTTTTATGTAAACCCATTGGAGTCAGAGGGAAACCATCATCGACAAGCATGGTATGGCACTGCTTGCTGCCCCTCACAGATTGCCCGCATGCTGCCGTCTGTCGGCAACTATATCTACAGTCTGTCGAAAGATGCCATCCGTGTCAACATGTTCATTGGCAACAGTGCTGACATCAGCATTGCCAACCACAAGGTCTCTTTGGAGATGCAGACACAATACCCATGGAATGGAGTCGTCACACTCCGCATTAACGCAGATGGGAAAGTCAATCAAGCCCTGAAGATAAGAATGCCGTCTTGGTGCAAAGGATTCTCTATTATGCGCAATGGCAAGAAGCAGCCCTACCAGACAGACCGAGGATATGCCGTTGTAAAAAATTGGAAAGACGGTAATGTTTTTACTATAAACATGGATATGCCAGTAGAAATAATGGCTGCCGACGAAAGGGTTAAAGAAGACGAAGGCATGAGGGCCATTCAACGTGGTCCACTTGTCTATTGCATGGAAGAAGTTGATAATCCCTTATGCTACGACAGTTTCGTTCTCAGCGACAAGACACTTTTTGAAGTTACAGACGACAGCATCTGTCAGAACCCGATAAAAAGCATTGTCGCAGAATCGGCAGACGGAACAAAGGTGAAATTCGTTCCGTATTACAGCTGGGACAATCGCAAGGCTGGCAAGATGAAGGTTTGGGTAACTTTCAATGAATAGTTTTCCGTTAAGGCGGCAATCAGACACGACACCTAAAAAATAACCAAACACTATAACAAGATGAAACCACTTACAAAAAAAATCGCCTTATTCCTAATTCTGACGACAGGATTGATGTGGGCAACTGTTTCGCAGGCACAAAGCTATCAGGCCAAGGTAGATACGGCATGGGGCAACTGGTGCTACAAGTTTCAAAACGGACAATTCCACTCCAGACAAGAAAGTAAGAGAGTGCTGACCTCATTGTCCACGCCATCTTCAGGGCTTAGTCTTGTATACTATCTGCGCATTCCCGAAACGGGAGCACGAGCCGACCTCGTATACACACCGAAGTATGCCCGCATGCCAAAGATTTCACTTACAGTCACACGTGTCTCAACAGGCGACACTCTCTGTGTCAGTGAAACGCAAAACACCAATCTTGCGCTTACAGGCAAGGAGATAACGACAGAGATACTGCCTCATACAACATTTCCCGCCGACGAATATTACCGCTTCGAGCTCAACTGTGACAATTGGTCTTACATCAACAATGTGAAGTACTTTCTGTTCCAGCGTACAGCAACGCTTCCTATTCTTCAGCATCCACAAGGCGGTTATGGCCAGCACCTCTTCACATGGGCATCAACCATTCCCGATGCACCCACAGGACAAGCCTACGATTGGGCCTATCTGGAAGTGCTTGTTCCACGCGAATACCAACACCCCGCCGACTACTACTGCACCATTGCAACCCTTCAGTGCTATATGGGTATTCAAAGTGTAGGACGCGTTGGCAATGACTTCAACCGCACCGTGCTATTCTCATGCTGGGACTCAGGCAATACAGACGAAAACCCAAATTTGCCACATTATCTTCGTGCGAAAGTATATGATTACAATCACCTTGGAGTAAGCGGGCATGGCGGAGGAGAAGGTTCATCAGGAACCATTCAGCTTAACAGCGAAACCACATGGTGGCGGTCAGACGAATGGGTACAGTTTCTCGTCAATGCCCGTCCTGAAAGCGCTACCGAGTATGAAAGAAACTACAGCTCGGGAGACCGTGAAGTTGTCAACGTGGAGAACACTCTTCTGACTGTTTGGTATAAAATGGCTTCTGACTCCGCATGGACTTATCTTGCCACAATACGTGAGGCCTGCAAGAACGAGATGATGGAGTCTTGGTACTCGTTTATCGAGAACTTTGGCGGTGCAGAGGGGCATCATCCCCATAAAGTCTATTTCAGACACGGCTACATGCGCTCTGCCGCTTCTGGCAAATGGTATAACCGAAACAAAGTCGGTTTCACGCATTATGATGACCGCACCACACGCACTGACCGCTATAGCGGCACCACCAGTCTCTATGAGAACGCATTTCAGATGACCTACGGCGGCTGGGGGCTTCCTACCGACAGCGGCAATGTGGCCGGCCTGCCGAAAACAGATACCGCCGTTGACACTATAGACCTTAACCCGCTCAACAAACGCATTGACCAAGCAGCACAACTATGGCGTCACTTCTCGCTTAATGATGAGTTTAACAGAAACAGCGAAGAATATCCCCATAGCAATTGGACTGTTGTAAGCGCCACCGGCTCCAACGGGGCGGGCCTGCTCAACGATGAAAAATACAGCTTTTGGGAATCAGCCGAAAAGGCTGGCCACACCATCGTATTCAAGTCAAAGACAGGCGAAGTACCTGTAAGTTCTTTCCGTCTACACTTCACAGATGGCTACAACTCACGTGTACGTTATGTTGACGCATACACTTCTGCCGATGGCGAAAACTGGACACTCGGTGCCAAGGATGTGTTTATCAACAACGAGGACGAAAACGAAGTGACATTACCCGTAACCATTCGTGGCGAATATGTCAAACTCTTCTTCCACGAGCAAATAAACTCTCACACCTCCGCAAGACTCAAGATATCGACTCTCGTATTTCGTGGGGCTTACGACCTTGAGAAGACCAAGGCTGTCGCCAAGGAAATCATCGACAATGAGAATGGACTCCAGTACTACAAGACCGAAGACATCGCACGTCTCAAGTATATATATGCCAACGGAACATGCTCTGACGCAGACTTGCTGTCTGCCGAAATACGACGCATTTACCGTGACTGTTTCCCGCTCATGTATGGCAGGGCATCATCTGCACTCTACATCACAGGCACAAAAGCCTACCTGATGCAGAACATTGACAATCAGGGCTTCCTTTGTGCAGACACTCAAAAGGGGCTTGTAGCAAAAGGGGCGACAGCAGCTACGTCAATGGATTATGCCAAGATACCCGCTTCCGCAACAGAACCGCTAAACGCTTGGCAGATTATCAGGAGCGACAAGTTTGAAAACGTATACGTCTATAACATCGGTTTGAAGAAATACTTGAACCCTGCTGGCCAGAATTGGTTTAGCGATGAGCCATATCCGTTCAGCATAGGCATCTCGAACAAAGGCTGCACTCTGCGTTCGATAAAGAATGGCGCCGCCGAGTACAACAAATATCTCAATCTTAACACCTCGTTATCCGAACCACTGTCATGGGGCAGTCTGAGCAACAACTCACGCTTCTTCCTGCTTGAAGACTACTTCCTGCGCCCCGACAACGCCGAAGCTACCGCAATAATTGAGGCCAGCTTTACTAACGAGCGTCTTGAAGCAGCTAAACAACGCTTCCAGTCACTGATTGCTGTACCAGCAGGTCGCATAGGCGGTATAAAGTCACCAGAAACCAAAGCTGAACTTGAAGCGATATACAACGGAGGGGATATCAAGACCGACAACATCTTGAAATTCATTGAAGGCGTTGAGAACATCAAACTTCTGGAACTTGACACCGAACATGTGTACAAGATAACCTCTGCGTCAGGCACATCTACTTCAAGCCTTGGCATGTCTGGCACGGGGCTTTCACTCATAGCATCTGCGACCACCAAGCCTGGCGCCTTTTGGAAAGTGTCCTCGCTTGGCGAGGGGGCTGCCATTTCATCACAAGGAAAAAGTCTGGGCATGCTTCCCACAGACACAAAAGGCAACCCCAAAGGTGGTACTATACCAACCACCTCAGTCAAGACAGCCGCAAAATATTACCTTACAGAGAAAGCTGCCGGAGTGTTTAACATGTCTGACCACTCCTACCCCTCTTATGCCCTTGGCATCAAAAACAATGCCGTTGCATCTATTGATGCCAACGATGCCAACACATTGTGGAACATCGACATTGCCGACGAATACACCATACGCACTAACAATGCTGGTGTCGCTTCGCTGTTTGTTGATTTCGACCTCATCATTCCAGAGGGGCAGGAAGTTTATGCAGCCAACATGGTTACAGAAGACGGAGTCATTAAACTAACACCAATAAAAGGAGTCATTCCTGCCCGCACTCCAGTACTGCTTAGGAATGCACCATCAACCAACATTACATTCGGAGTTGCCGTCAATAGCACACAACCTTATGAAAATACGAACGTGTTTAGTGGCTCGCTATTCAAAAACACCAGCCTCAAGAAAAACGAATACTACGTCATGACATCTGTCAAGGGTGTCCCCAAAATGAAACGTGCAATGCTTAGCAATCTTGGCGCCGACAACGAAATATACATGGTCAAAACTGCCAATCTGCCCAACCTCCAGTATTATACATTTGATTTTGATGACCTCATTGACGGAATAAACGACGTCGGTTCAATCTCAAGCACCGACACTAAACAACTCTTTGACCTGCAAGGACGTCCTACAGAAGCTACACAACACGGTCTGTATATCATTAATAACAAAGTAGTTAAGAAATAATGTTCTGTATACAGATAAACCCAAAATCGGTCATTAGGTAGTATTTGATATGTTTTCAGAACTTCTTGTTGTCTTTTGTTTTTTACAAGGCATCTGACACCTGCTTTTTGCTCGAAATAGCCCGCTATTACTCACAAAAACAGCAAGCGACGTCTACTCTCCTAAAAATCAAAATACAATAAGTCCTAACGACCGAATTGGGATAAAGCACCAATGATTACGACAAAAAAGCCCGAAGCCCGACAAAAAATCGGACTTCGGTTTTTTTGCAGACCTCACGACATCGTTGTAAACAAAACCACCCCATTGCCATCACTGACTCTCAAGCCAGTCAAGCAAAGAAGCGCAAGCGTCCTCCAACAAATCTATCACATATTCAAAACCTGAATCACCACCATAGTATGGATCAGGAATGGAGTCAGATTTGTGGCGAGTGAGAAAGGAAGCCATGTCGAGCACCTTGCCATGTCCCGAATACCTGCGTGCCATTGCGCATAACGACTTTTGGTTTTGAACATCCATGCCTATGATATAGTCAAAACGAGCAAAATCATCCATTTCTATAGGACGTGAGCGGTGTGTCAGGTAATAGCCTCTCATTGACGCGTGCTGACGCATACGCATATCGGGCAATTCTCCCTCGTGGTAGTCAATGAGTCCTGCCGAATCAATTACATAATCTGCGGTAAGTTCTCTCTCATCAACGCACTTGTTCATAACAGCCTCTGCCATGGGGGAGCGGCAAATATTGCCCAGACAAACAAAAAGTATTTTCTTCATTATATATCAATGTTATTTCGGGGTGTACAAAGCATTCCACCAGTAAGTATTGCCCTTGAAATATTAGTTGAGCCACGCTGGCATTGTATCTTTCCACTTCAGGCGTTTAGCGCAATTCTTGACACCATTGTATTCGCCCTCAACCACAACTCGCATCATTTTTCTTGGCATGTCAAGAAAAAATATAAGACATATGCTACTTATGCTTTATTTCACAAACGTAGATTGCTCAACAACACTGACTCATACCTCTTCTTGGTACAAGTCAATATCACCTCTTACCACATTATGTAACTCCCTACCGATTCATCAGGGCCTAACGTGTTTGAGGGCAGTTGTGTGGCAGACCCTTTATTAATTAGAATTAAGAAGCTACAAAGCCGCATCTATTGCTTCCCTGCGAGAATATCGCGAATTTCCGTAAGCAGTTTTTCTTCCTTTGTCGGTGCCGGTTCCGGTGCAGGAGCAGATGCCTCCTCTTTTCTTCTTGTAAGTTTCATCAAGGTTTTTACCATAACAAACACACACATTGCGATAATCAAGAAATCTACCACGTCTTGAATCAACTGACCATAGTTGAGTGTTACTGCTGCCGCTCCATCCTGTGCCTCTTTGATAGTAAGCTTCAAGTCTGTAAAATCGACTCCACCCGTAAGCACACCGATTGGTGGCATAATAACATTATCAACAAGAGAACTGACGATTTTGCCAAATGCACCTCCAATTATCACACCAACGGCCATATCAATAGCGTTACCCTTAATGGCAAATTCTTTAAAATCCTTAATAAAACTCATAATAATTCTTTTTTAGTAGTTTGTTATTATGCAAAAGTAGATTTTTTTTAGTAATTTTGCCCCCGAATTGTAAAAGAATATAGCGACGAAGTTCGTGTACTTTCATAATTAATTGAAACGAGAAAGAAATATTTTCATTATAAACATTTTTAAATCACTAAAAAATTATGGCAACAAAAGTAGCAATTAATGGTTTCGGCCGTATTGGTCGCCTCGCTTTCCGTCAGATGTTTGAGGCAGAAGGCTATGAAGTAGTAGCTATCAACGACCTTACTTCTCCAAAGATGCTTGCTCATCTTCTGAAATATGACACCGCTCAGGGTGGTTTCGCTGGCAAGTATGGCGAAGGCAAGCACACCGTAGAGGCTACCGACAACTCTATCATCGTTGACGGCAAAGAAATTACTATCTACGCAAAACCAAACGCCGCAGAACTTCCTTGGGGCGAGCTTGATGTAGACGTTGTACTTGAGTGCACAGGTTTCTACACATCTAAGGCTAAGGCTGAAGCTCACCTCCAGGCAGGTGCCAAGAAAGTCGTTATCTCTGCTCCCGCAGGCAACGACCTTCCTACTATCGTATATAACGTAAACCACAAGAGCCTGACAGCAGACGACAAGATCATCTCTGCCGCTTCATGCACAACAAACTGCTTGGCTCCTATGGCCGCAGCCCTCAATGCATACGCTCCAATTCAGTCAGGTATCATGTCTACCATCCACGCTTACACTGGTGACCAGATGATTCTCGATGGCCCACAGCGTAAGGGTGACCTGCGTCGTTCACGTGCAGGTGCTCAGAACATCGTTCCTAACTCAACAGGTGCTGCCAAGGCTATCGGTCTTGTAATTCCTGAGCTCAACGGCAAACTCATCGGTTCTGCCCAGCGTGTACCGACTCCTACAGGTTCTACCACCATTCTCGTTGCAGTTGTTAAGGGCAAGGACGTTACCGTAGAAGGCATCAACGCTGCCATGAAGGCTGCCGCTACCGAGTCTTACGGCTACAACGAAGACCAGATCGTTTCTTCTGACATCATTGGCATGAAGTTCGGTTCACTCTTCGATGCAACCCAGACAATGGTTTCTAAGGTTGACGATGACACATATCAGGTACAGGTTGTTTCTTGGTATGACAACGAGAACTCCTATACTTCTCAGATGGTACGTACTATCAAGTACTTCTCTGAAATCTAATTGATTTGACAGTATAGCAATCATATCACTTTAGGAGATAAACACCCGCCTTTGGTGTGTTTATCTCCTATCCTTTTTATTATCCCAACACAAACTATTATTCGCATGATAACCATTGTTGGACCCACCGCCTGCGGCAAAACCACTCTGGCCGTTGCGTTAGCATCCCGTCTTGACACCGAAATAATCAGCGGTGACAGCCGGCAAGTCTATCGTGGCATGGATATCGGAACAGGCAAGGACATCAGCGAATATACCGTCAATGGCAGAACTATACCCCATCACCTCATTGACATAGTGCCAGCAGGCGTCAAATATACCGTCTACGACTTTCAACACGACTTTCTCCCCGTATACCAAGACATAATAAGCAGAGGCAAAGAACCCGTTTTTTGCGGAGGTTCTGGATTATATGTAGAATCTATACTTCGAAGCTACCGCCTCTTTGATGTTCCAGCAAATCAGACTCTAAGAGATTCCCTTCAAGGCAAAAGTCTTGATGAGCTCACCGCCATTCTCTCGTCTTTTAAGGTGCTTCACAACACCACAGACACAGATACCGCACAACGAGCAATACGAGCCATTGAGATAGAAACATTTTATAAAGGCCTGCCTGCAGAACAACGCTCGTTCCCGCAAATAGACTCTGTGGTTTTCGGCATTGACATACCTCGCGACCTGCGCCGGGAACGCATAACCCGAAGATTGCATTCAAGACTTCGGGAAGGAATGGTGGAAGAAGTTCAGCAGTTGCTCGACAACGGCATTCACCCCGAAGACCTCATCTACTACGGGCTTGAATACAAGTTCCTCACTCTTTACCTCACTGGCCGAATGAGCTACGACCAGATGGTCCATGACCTTGAGATTGCAATACATCAGTTTGCCAAACGGCAGATGACGTGGTTCAGAGGCATGGAACGTAGAGGCATACACATACATTGGATTGACGGAACCGTGACACCAGAAGAAAACGTCAACAACATAATCAGAATCACGGAAACACACCAGACTAAAAATAAAGACTCCCGATGACCAGACTTACAACTACCCTATTGCTGTTTGCCGCAGCATTTGCTCCACAACTGGCGTATTCCCAAGTCGCAAAGATTGGCAACACAGAATACACCACCGTTGAAGAGGCGTTCTCTAATGCAGGAAACGGGGACACCATCATAATGTCCAGCGATGCAAGCATAAATGCACCTATCACGCTAGAAAAAAAGAAGATAACATTAGACTTACAAGAATATACCATTAACAACAACAGCACCGCAACCAATCTCATCACCGTGCGCACAAACAGCACGCTGACAATCACAGGAAACGGAGCCATCGTTCACAACGGGAATACCGACTGCAACATTATATACCTTAACAAGGGAACACTAAACCTCAGTGGAGGCAGAATAAGTTCTTCTCGCGTGTCAGATGGTGTGATAAACATGTATGGAGGAACTCTCAACATGACGGGTGGAACAATAGAAAACACCTATCCTATGCAGTCGGACTTCAAGATAAACGAAAGCAAGACAGGTGTTGCGCTGTTCATATCCGTCAATGGAAGCACTTTGTTGCAAGGTGGACAAATATATTCAAATACTACCGCAATATTCAACAGCAACTCAAAGTCTTCCACAGCAAAGGTTATCGTGAGCAACACTGCATTACACGGCTTCCTCTATACAACCAACCCTAACGCCTACACCTCCATTCCACCCTTATCTCTTGTATTTACACCAAACAGCACTACCTCAACAAATCAAATAGGAGACATCCTACAAAAGCCCACATGCACTAATCTTGTCCTCTCTGACAGCAATCCATTTGCTTCGCCAAAAAGTTTCACAGCAAAACAATCATCCTACACACGCAGCATGACAAGTGCGTGGGGAACACTGTGTGTGCCTTTTGTCATTGACATTGAAAACAGCAATGTGGAATGCTACAGTATCACGGGCGTGGGCGACAACGAATTGACTCTGTCTCCCTATGTAGTAAACATTCCTGCTGGCACTCCTGTCGTAATAAAGAAGAAAGACCCCGCCAACAACCAGATAACAATAACTGGCACACCAGACTGTATCGTCTGCCCCAAAGCCATAGAACCGACAACATCAGATGCCAAGATGTTCGGCACATTTGCAGGAACGTCCATAAGAAATACTTCTGAACAGAACAGCTACTTCATTGCAGAAAACAAGTTTTACTCTGCAGGCAGAGACACCACAATCCCTCCTTTCCGCTCATTCTTCACTCTCAGCAACCTAAACCCCAATTCAGAAACATGGAAGCCCTCCCCATCATTCAGCATCAACATTTCCGACAATGAAATTACAGGCATACACCCTGTCGGGGATATAGACGGTGAGTTTCTGTCTTCCATGACAGCAATCTACAATGCCAACGGCCAACGACTACCTGATTTGCAACACGGTATAAACATTGTTAAGTACAGCAACGGTACTACAAAGAAGTTTTTTGTTAAATAAACGGAGATTTGTTCACCAGAAGGCAACCACACAAAAGAATACCATCTACTACAGCCTCATGAAGAAACCATACACCACTCCACGCATAGAGTTCATCACGATAAACATAGCCCATATCATTGCAGCCAGTAACATACCGACTACATTGAAGTATGGGGGCTCAAATGAATTTGACGGCCCCACCGTAGCAGAATCACAAGGTTTTGTGGGAGGGCTGATAGAAGAAGATGACGATTACACAGAATAGTTTTACCGAGCAACAATAAACCCAAATCGGTCATTAGGTCGTAAATGCCATCTTTTATATTACTTCTTATTGCCTTTTGTTTTTTATAAGGCATCTGCTGCTTGTTTTTAGCTCAAAACAGCCCGCTATTATTCGCTCAAAGGACAAGACTTCTGCTCTTCTAAAAATTCAAAATACAATAAGTCCTAACGACCGAATTGGGATAAAAGGCTCTGCCTTTCCGAGAAGTGCGTTATAGTCTGTGACAAGCCGATAAGTCTTTAGTGTCTTCCGTTTAGCGGAAAGCGACAAAGAAGCAGCCAGCACTATGGACACACCGCACGTACACTTCGTCCATAGTAACGGCTACCATAACTGATGTCCTGACAATATATACCGAAGGCTTATCTCCCAACGGTATTACCACACAACCACCATTATCAACCTCAGCCGCATAAACTTCACTACCGTCAGCGGCATAGACCGACACCTTGGTCTGGGGCGTTAGATTTGCGGCTTTAAGAGAACTGCCATCAATACAGAAAAGCAGTCCGAGACGCTTCGCATCGCTAACACCGTCAATAATGTTTTCATAAGTAAACCCTTTCACGTCAGATGCGGCATACCTCAGCACAGAGCCATGGGCACTTATCACCACGTCACCGCCAGAAAAGGTCACCACAGGACGTTCGTCAAGCATAAAAGTGACAATTACAGCCCGACTTGCAATGCATCGCCACCGCATTTATCTCATCGGCAGATGCGCCCACCGACAGAAAGGAAAGAGTCAGGCACAACATTAGCACCGCACCCCTCATGATGCGATGTCTCACGGAAAAACCGATGGTCATCTCCCAGTCTCTTTTCTTACCAGATAGTCACTATAGATGTTGAGGCGAACAAAGTAAGTGTCACCGCTACCACGATAAAGGCCGAGAGAAAAGACGTTTTCGCGACTGTCATCGGTATATGCGTAAAGACGCAGACAGTTGTCTGACTTGCTCATAGGCTGCACGTTGGGATACTTGCTCCTGATTTCTGACAAGGCAGCGTCAAAGCCGCTGTTTGCCTCCTTTTTGGATGTATACTTGTTGTAGCCGAAGACGTTGTAGAACAAGCCCTCCGAGGTAAACTTCATGCCTATTGTGGCAAAATCTATGCCATAAAGGTCACGGTCTCTTAGAAACACCCCATCGTCAGTGGCAATCGGACCGTAGTTCTGCTCTTCAAGAACACTTAAAACATGGTCGTAGGTATCACCTATGACACAGTTCCAATAAGAGGTTTCGATTTTCTGTGCATTTACAGCCGTTCCAAAAGCCATAACACACAATAGAAACAAAGCTACTTTTTTCATAAGCGACCTAAATTAAAAACGATAGCCAAGGGTCAAGGCAATTTGTGATTTGTTGAGTTTCACATGACGTGAGGGACACACGTTTTCTCTGTTGGAGACAGGATAAACATTTCCGTCCTTAGAAGCCGAGAAGGTATACAGCCTGCCATTCTGGCACTGATACAGCCAACTCGCATCAGCATAGAACGACCCGAACTTCACTCCGAGTCCTGCCGAATAACGCTTGACTGACGACGTATTGAGATAATCCGTAGATGTAGAGGCGTCAATCGAAGCACTGTTTATATATTGATTGAGGAATGCCTCATCGTCGGTTGCCGATGTAACATAATTGTATCCTGCACGCAGATAGAAGTTCTTCACTGGAGTAAGTTCAGCCCCGACCTTGAGCGTGTGCGTGCCGTTCAGATATTTACGAGCCTGCCGATTGAGAGCGCGGTCTTTCGAGGCGTCCCAATCGTCAAAACCGTCACCATACGACACCGAAGCACAGGAATAATCCGCAAACTCATATTCCACACCTACCGCCAACCTGTTGAAAAACGTGTTGCCTACCGAAAGGTTCAATTTCCACGGAGTGCGCACCCTGTAGTCATAGTCAATAAAAGGTCCGGGAATATCCTTGTTGCCCCACTGCGTGCCGTAAGTGGACAACCAGGCTGTGTTGCGGTAAGTCAGTTCATAAAAGGTAGGCGTAGACAGCGTCAGGCCTATCTTGAAATTGCTGTTGGCTACAGGCCTCACCAAGACACCAAACTTGGCATCATACCCCGTTCCTTTCAAGCTGTTTTCATTGGTCAGGGTATAGTAGCCATCACGGGTGGCGCTGTTAACAACAAACAAGTCCTCCGTATAAGCCATTGTACTCTTCTGCACCACATTGTATGCCGTGGCAGTCACTCCGAAATACCATGTGTCGCTTACATTAAACGACACATTGAAATCAAAGGCCTGATTACTGCCCCACCGTGCCTTATTATAGTAGTGTGACGATGCGCCATAGGCACTGTAGTTTCCATCTTCCTTCCCCAACAGCATCGCATCGAATGCCATTGAAGCCAAAGGAGTAGCTCTGTCGGCACTACCCCAAGCGTTGCACAGGTCTGCAAGTTGCCATGTTTGCGAAGCATAGCCAAGGCCACTGAGGTCATTAGCGGAAGAGGCGGTTAGTTGGTTGAAATCGCGCTGCTTATGGTAGTTGACGCCAAAATTAATAAACTTCAACTGCCGATCCATTATGGGAAAGCTGTAGACAAAACCGAGTTGGTCAAACGACACATGTGTGTTGTGTTCTCCGTCAAACTCATAGCCACCGGGCTGAATGACCAGACTTGCCGTGGCTGCTACATCACTGCGCCGATACAAACCTATGGCGGCAGGTGTGGGCGACATGGTTGAGATATCTCCGCCAAGAGCTCCCATAGCACCACCCATGCCGATATAACGTGACGTACCGTTGAGATCGGTAGTTCCCAATTCTGCTATCTGATATATATCTTGCGAGAAAACGCCAAGCGCTGCAAACGCAAACACGATGAAAACACAGACCTTCTTCATATTGTATATTGTTTCCTGTTTTAAGTTTATAATTGATTTTATGCCACTGAAGCCGTTGCACAGGACAAAAGCGCAAGAACAAGAAGAATTACAACAAATCTCAAAGCGATTTTTTAATCCTTAATCATGTCACTGATAATTTTATGCATAGAAGTGTTGCATGAACAGAGGCCACTCAATAGCGACACTGCAAGCTATCTGCGTCCACCACCGCGGCTTACCCCACCGCCACCGCCAACACGATCAGCTCCGCCACCGCCAGAAGGACGTGACCCTTGACCGAACGAAGGTGAATACCCACGGCGAGATGACGGTTCCGTACGCTGTGGCTGTCCGTAAGACTCTCTGCGAGGGGCGGTGTTCTCCCCACGTCCATAGGCCCTATTGTTGTCAGACTGATAAGAACGGCGATAGTCAGTGCGGATGTTGTCTCCCCGTCCTGGCGCACGTACAATGCGAGGGCCATCACCACGACCAGAGAAACCGCCAGCAGGGCGTCGCCCTCCGCCTATGTCTCTGCGATATCCTGAACCGCCATGGCCGAAATCACGCGAAACGAAACCTCGCCGCCCACCGTTATATCCAAAGGAATAACCACCGTGGCCGTAGGTGCGATGCGCCCACATAGGGCGGCCCAAATGGTGAGGATTGAATGCAGGACGTGGACGCCCCCAGCAGACCGGGCGGTTCCATCCCCAATAGGAACGACTCCACCACGGGTCATACCAACCCCACGTATAATCCCAGCAGGTGCGATAATGCCAACGGCTGTAATACCACGGGTCGTAGGTGTATGTCCACCACGCATAGCTTGGTGTAGACCATGCCCAATTGTCATAATACACACCCCACACATCGCCATAGCAGATGTCCCAATAGTAAGGACTGCTCACAACGATGCCGGGGCGTGGGCCGTAGAAGCGCATCACCATCTTTGTACACGGATAGTCAACCTCATCATTATAGTCTCCGACAGACGCATCAACATCTTTGACCGTGCCAGAGACTGACGTGTCAGCTGGAGTCCTGCGCCGATTATACTCGTCTACATCACGCACCTCCTGATAGCCAGATGCATCTGAAGATACTGCAGCAACGTTGTCGACAACTGTCCCGTCGACTGACCTGACGACTCTAACTTCCTTTGACGGAATAAAATAAACATCGTCCTGAGCCCTCACAACACATGACATTGCGAAAGCCATAACCAATAGAACAGACATCCGTTTCATAGCATTAACTTTTATTATTACTACATGTACTACATGCGAAAATAGTCATTTCCGCACAGAAAACGATATAAGGGCGTGGCTTATTTGTATATTTTATGTTTTTTTAATCATTAGCACCCCCCTACATCACACCGCCACGCCTCAAGGATTTTTAGGGGCAACGCACTTTTACAGCATCAACACAGACGGCCGTCAAAGCCACCCAAAAGCCACACATTTTTCTACGGAGCCCTTTTCTTCTGGGCTCTATTATTTCTACCCAACATTTTCTGCCGTACAAATTAAAGGCCATTAGATCCAAAAAACTTGTCGCTTCGGACCAGAAACACAAACACACAACAGTCCACTAAGTTAGCGAACAGTTGTCAGCTAAGTTAGTGAACTATTGTCCGCTAAGTTAGTGGACAACAGTCTGCTAAGTTAGTGGAATGTGGCGCAGCCGCCACAAAACTCAGTTAAGTCAATAAAAAGAAGTCTAAAACCATACCACCAAGAAAACAAGCGGGCGTTATGGATTGCGGTGTATCCTCAAACTTTCTCTATCAGAGCAACGGCATAAGCCGAAATGCCTTCCTGACGTCCCGTAAAACCAAGTCCTTCGGTTGTAGTGGCCTTTATTGACACACAGTCAGGCGCAACGCCCATCAGCCCCGCCAGACATTGGCACATGTCAGGGATATAGGGATTTATCTTCGGGCGTTCACAGCAGATTGTTGCATCAATGTTGCCTATGCGATAGCCCTCGGCCTGCAATAGCTCCACAACGTTCGCCAGCAGCACCTTGCTATCTATTCCCTTGTAGGCAGGGTCAGTATCAGGAAAATGGAAACCTATATCGCGCAGGCAAGCCGCCCCAAGCAGAGCGTCACAGACAGCATGAATGAGCACATCGGCATCGCTGTGGCCAAGCAAGCCGAAATCTGACTCCAACCTCACACCGCCGAGCCACAGTTCACGGCCCGTCACAATCTTGTGTACATCATATCCAAAACCTATTCGCATATCAGAGGACTGTTTGCGCATGGGCTTATGCAGAACACCCGCCCACACAGGATTGCCACATCAATATCTGCGCCTTCCACGGCTTAGGATATCCTTTATTCCGTCGAGGTCAAAGCCCAAAGTAACACGCAGGGTCTGATCAAGCGGATTGCTTGCCGCTGTTGATATAACATAGCCGGCATCAAGCGAGAACACATTCATTCTGAAGCCTGCACCAACGGTGAAGTATTTTCTGTTTCCTTTGGTTTCTGCCTCATGGTGATAGCCAGCACGGAGAGAAAACTTATCGTTGTAAGTATATTCCATACCAACTGACCACTGTATTTCCTCGAGTTCTTCAGAGAAACCGTTGGGGGCATCACCAAAACTCTTGAAAACACCCGAAATGGCCGAAATGTTATAGTAGTTCTCTTCACGGTATTTCTGGTATTCGGCGGTATGGTCCTCACCGTCGTTTGTGGTATAACCGAGCTTCTTTGCGCACTGCGCGTCTGTGGGATATGTGGGCACGAGCAGCTTGTTGACATCGGCACAGAACGAAATCCTGTTGTATTCGTTTACCGGTATGGTATAATTAAATCCTAAGCGCAAAGTTGTAGGAAGGAAGTAAGAGTAGTCATCGCCATAATTGATTTTGCTGCCCAAGTTGAACACTCCAAAACCTATGCTCAGTTGGCACTCGCGGCTTCCCGAATTGACATACGTGTTGTAGTAGCCGGCAAGGTCGGTGGCAAAAGCGGACCCCGGCTTTGAGCCGTCATCATAGTTACCCGTGAGATCAGAATATATATAGCGCAGAGTCACAGCAGCAGAGAATTTTTCACTCAGCATGCGGCTGTATGCGGCATCTACAGCGAATTCGTAGGGGCGTATAGTCATGTCAACATCATCTCCGCCGTACTTTGTTGAAACATCTCCAAGCGAGAAATATCTCAACGAACCGCTTATTGCCTGATAATCTCCCAAACGATAGTAGCCTGCCATATAGGCAAGGTCAATGTCGTTGACAATCTGCCTGAGCCACGGAGTGTAGTTGACGGCAATACCTCCTTTTGATATTGCAAAAGGGTACTTGGCCGCATTCCATGCCTGAGAGTTGACATCAGGCTCGGTAGCTGCACCAATGTCGCCCATACCACCAGCCCTTGCATCAGGTGCTATGCTTTGTGACACAACGGCCGTCTGCACGGGATTGAATTTTTCCTTTATGTCCTGTCCGTAGCCGCCAATTGCTCCGGTGAGCAACACCGCCACCAATATACTGATTTGTTTCATATTCTGTTTATTTGTTCTTTTTTGTTTGGTTTGACTATAATTTAACTCCATTACCCTCCTTTTATTGTCTAAGGATAATCATTTTCTGCCTTTTTACGGTTTCGGAGCTACCACTGCACGTTATCTTTACCTCATATACATATAGACCCGAGGACAATGCCACGCCATTATCAGCCGCAAGATTCCAGTTTATGGTGTGATATCCGTTTGACGTAGCCGTTTCGGTGTGGGTCCAGCACTTCTGCCCATAGCAGTTGTAGACATTAATGGTGAATTTGGTTTCTTCCTCAGGGCGGTCATAGTTTATCATAAATGTCGTTGACGTAGAAGCAGGGTTGCGACTTAGCGCAACAGAACTAATCTGTGGCTTCAAGCCAGACTTCACCACAAACCTCAACGAGGCGGACGACGAGTTGTTTTTCACGTCCCATGCTCGGAACATCAGATGGTGTTCGCCATCAGGCAACTGAGGAATCTTATATGCCACCGTACCTGAGATATAGCTACCAAAATCATTTTGGTAATACGTATTCAGGTTATACGACGTATTCTCTTTGCCGTCAATTATAAGTTCAAGGTCATGCCCCACTCCATTTCCGGTGATGTTGATGCCGCTGGCATCCTTGAGGTGTGCATAGAAATATGGTGCATCATTGACAACCTGGCCGTCCTTGAAATCGGGGTTGTTCAGATAGATGAACATTTCTGGACCGACGGAGTCAGGTACAATTTCATCATAGGTTCCGTTTACAGTAAATCGCGTATCAGTGCCATTGGCTTCGATATTTCTGTCAACACTCACGGCATACAAGTTGACCATACCGCGGCCACCGCCATACTTGATGTCAAGCGGTATCGGCATCTCAACGGTAAACCTGCCTGCCTTGACAGAGTCGTTGCTCTCAAACAGCATGCGGTCATACGAAGAATAGGTGAACGGAACCACTTCTTCATTGGTGTTATTTTTGCACACTATGGTGTCTCTGCTGTCGTATAACGTAACAGACACTTGGCCGTTAAAGCCGGGGAGTATGTTTCCGTCTTCATCCTCAATATGCCCTGAGAATCTCGCCATGCTTCCAGCCGACAGATTCTGCAATCCATCACCACCCAATGCCTTGCCGTTGATGCTGTCGAGCACAACGGTGCGTGTGGGCATGCCGAGCGTCAATGCAGGGTCACCCAATAGGGCATACTTCAGTTTGTTGTCTCCGTAGTCGCGGTTGCTGATTATCTCACCGTCAACCTTTGACACAAGATTGATCTTAGCAAGGCGGTTTGCGTCACCCAACGTATAGCGTTTCCCGTTTTTTGACTTGCCCAGCACATAATACATGAAATAGTTGTTTATGTAGCTGTTTTGAGTAGAATAGACGGCCCTTGAGGAGCTGTAGAATGCAATGGCCCCACCGTTGGGGTTAATCAGGCTCTCCACGCCAATATTTTCTTCCTCACGGTCAAACGGAGATATTTCACACGAAGCCAGCACCCACAAAGGAATCTTGCTGCACATAAAGTCCTTGAAGTTCGCTGTCTTCAGAACATTTTCCTTAGAGATGCAATAAGGCGCCCCGTGGCCAGTATAGTTCATTACCAAAGCACCTTTCTGCATGGCGGTGTTGATGTCGGATGTCACCTGGGGATATGTAAAGCCCGTTGCCGTGCTCACCCTTGTGTAGGCATCCCAGAAGATGCGTCCCACCTTCAGGTTGGGATAACAAGTTTCAACCATCTTTGCCACTCCCTCAGAAGCATCCATATGTTTGTTCTTCTCTCCGTCATCGGCAAGGAAATATACAGCATTTTTCCAACTGCCGGAATTTTTGTTCTCGGCATAGGCAATAATCTTGTCAACCACAATCTTAGCCTTTGCGACATTTGTTACAGGAATGCGCCCTATGCCAAGATCCACCTTGTCGTATCTCAGACTGGCCCCCTCGCCATCGTCAAGCATTCCGAAATAATCCTCATTGACATAGCAGCTCACTTCACTGACTGACGGTTCGCTTTCGTAGCACAACAGATAGTCGTTCAGCTTAAGTTTCGAGCAAGTCGGTGTGACACCACGGTTGTCCCATACACAACCGCCGAAAAACAATAGATACTTGGGTAGGTCATCACCCGTATTCCTGTCGTACAGCATTTTCAAATATCTGCGATAAGCACCAGCATCGGGAGTGCCCGAAGAAAACTCGTTATAAAGCATGTCGGCCCTGACCACCTTTACCCTGAGCGAATCGTGCGTCTCGTGGAACGAAGCAAGTCTCTGAGCCTGTTCTTGCAACTTTCCGCTTTCAGGTATAATAATCACCATGTCGGCCACAGAGTCTGCATGGAGGTCTTGATTTGCTATGCTTCCGACTTTTTCAGGACTCGGATAGTTTGCAGCAAGATTAACGGCCACGTAGCGCAATGTGGGGTTTGACACATTAAACGTGAGAGTCGTGCCGTCCATAACCGCCGGCACCTTGGCAACCGGGTTTCCAGGATAGCCTATCCTCCAGATTTCCGTATTGGCGGTTGCGCCCTCAAGATTCATTGTTGAAGGGGAAGACAGATAGTGGCTGAACACAAGGAAGTCACCATTCATCTTAAGTTTGCGCCTGTAGTTCACTCTGATAAAGTCCAGACGGGCAGAATTGCCCTTTGTTGTGGAGATATTGAGAATGTTAGTGTTGTTGGCCGATGACGTAGTAAAAGAGCGTGTTGAAACCGTTGCCTTATCATAGTCCGTAGACAGTGCCGCCAGCGTCATCGTGCCAAGACGTTCTGTGCCGAGATTGATTTGAGCCGTGGTAATGTTGGTGGACTTGGCCGAAAACGAGATATCCACCTGCACCAAACCGTCAGGATCAATATCGGGAGTCTCTATCGTATAGTTTTTTGAATTGCCCGTTGCGTAGTCATAACTGTCATAGAATGTTCTGCCTCCCATAAACCAGCTGAAGGCATCATTGTCTATAAGGTAATGCTCGGGATAGGTCGTAACAACCTGCGATGTAGTCTGCGGGGACTCCATCTCCTCCATCTGTAGCGGACTGTCGCCCTCTGTCACGAAATAATATGAGTATTTTGAATAGGTATTGTTGGTGTGGGTGGCATAACACGCCCCGTTAGGAGAACCTGCTGATGCCAAAGTCCAATTAGACCACCTAACGCACCCCTCTGCAAAAAACAGCAGATTGTCCTTCCGCCTATACAATGGTACTTCTTCGAGGTCATCATAGTCATTGTTGACATACGTGCCGTAATTGATGACATGGTTCTGCACACGCCCACCATACCCGAACACCTTTACACGCTTAATGTCGCTAAATCCCATTCCAGCCAGAAAAGTCTTTGACAACTGATAGATGCCTTCTTTCTCCACCCTTATCTTTACCCATTTGCCGCTTCCGAGTACAGAGTGGGCCTTGTATCTTGACGAGAGCGGCGTCGATTTTGCCGCAAAAGACGAAGACCTCGCACCGCTGTTTACGAGACTGTCTATCTGCAATTTGAAACTGACCAGTTTTAACAACTTTCCGTTGCGTCTCACAACAGGAAGAATCTGGATGTCCAAGTAACCCTCCTTCTGGCTGACACCCATGTGGGTTTCCACTTTCACGTCACTACCAAACTCCGTCTTCAGCAAGCCCAGCATGTCCGCTTCGTCTTTGGAGACTTCAACGAACTCCGGATAAAGGACTCTGGCACTGTAGGAATGGGCCTCGTAATTTTTTCCGACCCTTATGGTGTTGCAATACTCGGGAATCTTGTCGGAAATCTCAATGCGACTCCAATCAAGATGCACAAACTCGCCCATGCCAAATCCGTCTGCGACACACGACAACAGCAGGAAAAACACTGTTGTCAACGATTTCGACATTTTATATCTCATTATCTTCATATTCTATTTTATATTAAAGTCCAACACTTTCCGTCCATTTAAGAAAGCGTCCAGATGATCATTTATCTCCACAATGGGTTTTCCGTCAGGACACCCCGCAAGCAAAAGGTCACCTTGTCTTATGGTGAACACTCTGCTGACACTTTCAATCACTTCACCTGCGAAAAAAGCAATGTCTTCACATACATTTACCGACCGTTCTTCGCCGTTTACTTCAAGCCTCGCTGACACCGCTGCGCCACCGACTTCATGCATATCAACAAAGTCACCAACAGCTACAGACGAGTCGAAACTTTTTGCCATATCCCAAGGCTCCCCACTCTTGCGCAACACTCTCAAAACATCTTCGGCAGTAAAATCCACCGCAATAGAACATGCGTCATAATACCTATGGGCAAAACGGGCAGGAATACTCTTGCCCATTCGGCAAATCCTCAATGCCACATACACCGAGGCAGAACACTCCTGTGTGAAGTCTGGGATAAAGAACGGTTTATTGTTCTTGAGCAATGCAGAATCGGCCTTAAGCCATAAACGCGGACAAAGAGACAACACATTATTAAACGTGTTTTGCTCCAGTTTATTGTACTTTTCCGCACTTTCTACGACAATAATCTTCATTATTTATTATGTTTGCCGACAAAATTACTAAACTTCATAGAATTATGCGACAGACTTTAAAGGCAAATCTCTTTAAAAGAACATTTTTCTCCCCATTATACCACGAGGCTTATCAGGGTATGATAACAAGACCGAAAGTGGTGCATCTAATGTAAAAAAAATATTTTCTCCCATATCTCACTATCAACGAAACACTTAAATCTATGCGTCTTTTTTGCACAAAAAAAATACGTTAATTTAATTTTGAAAATCCGCAAATTACGATTATCTTTGCAAAAAGTTATGATACAAATAGAGTCTCACATAGAAAAGCTGCTACTCAGTCATGATTGTGTAATCGTGCCTGGTATTGGCGGCTTTGTCACAAGGTTTGAGGGCTCTTATGTTGACGGGGATGAGATTTGCCCGCCATACCGCTCTGTCAGCTTCAATTCACAGTTGAAAGACAACGATGGACTTCTGGCGCAGTCCTATATGGCTGCATACGACACAAGCTATCCCAGAGCACAGTCTCTTGTTGAAGAGAACGTAAAGGAAATACGCCACAGTCTGCATGAGCGGGGGGAATATGAATTCAAAAACATCGGCAAACTGCAATTGGCACAGAACCAATCGTTGATATTCTCACCCATAAATGAATCGGGGCTTTTCTCAAAAGACCATTATGGTTTGTCGCCCTGTATGATAGACATGCAGGCTTTCAACAATTGTTCTGTTAGTCTGCCAGAACAGAAGGACAGCGTACACAACACCAACTCTTTTGGCGAAGCACAAAACCCTGAAGTTCCTGCAGAAAACAAAAACAAGCCGTTCAGAACAAGTGCTGACAACAGTCATTACATCATACGTATAAGCAAAAATGTCGTACGCAATGCCGTTGCATCAATAGCGGCCGCACTGCTGTATTTCATCTTCACGATAGCACCTTCGTCAAACCCCATCAATCCAGACAACATTCAGGAAGCTGCCATTGTCAGCACCCTCCGCACAAATGTTGCCGATGAAGACAAAAATGTTTCTACGAATGCCGTCAAGCCTCCAAGCCATAGCAAGGAGTCTCCGCAAAAGGCAGATAGAAATGCCAGTGATGACAACAACAAGACTGTTACAGCCGACAAAGTAACAGACCACTTCACAATCGTTGTTGCAAGTGCCATTAGTCAAACAGGAGGAGAGAATTTGGTCGAAAAACTTAAGAAAAACAAATTTAACGATGCACAATTTGTTCGCGACGGGAAGATGAACCGAGTTATCCTCTCCTCATATACGTCCAAGAAAGAAGCATGTGACGCTCTCAATAAATTACGCAAAACAGACGACACATTCTCTTCTGCTTGGGTTATGAGAAGATAACGTTTCTCCGCTCGTATTCTATCGTCTGATGTTTTGTCTGGTTTGCGAACAATATAATAAACCATACACTTTATTTTTATTGCCAATATGAAGAGAATAACATGTCCCAAGTGTGGCAGATACCTAACTTTCGATGAAAAAGCATATCCACCCGACAGAGTTTTGGTCTTTGTTTGTCCTTCATGCCAAAAGCAATTCCGAATCAAGATTGGGGGGAACGCTAAACAATCAAAGCCGGTTTTAGGAAAGCTCATCGTACTTGAAAACACATTTCACGAGCGTCAGGAGCTGCCATTGTTTTTAGGAGAGAATGTAATTGGCAGATACATAAAGGGAACCTCCGCAAACGCCCCTATTATTACAAGCGATCCAAGCATTGATACCACACACTGCATTATTACCGTAAAACACAACAAGCAGCAAAAACTTCTGTTTGTACTCCGCGATGCGCCAAGCCTGACAGGAACTTTCTACCAAGGAAACATCCTGCGTGACCAAGACCGCATCTTCATCGAAAACGATGCCGTAATAAACATTGGAGGCACCACACTTATCGCAAAGACAGATATAAAAAATAAAGAAAGTTAGACTCCACACAAAATCCAGACCTTGATGAAGCAAAACAAGATTATACCCCTATACAAAGAATTGTGCAAACTCCAACCCAATGCTTTCAAGGACAAAACCTACCACTGCATCAGAACTATCATACGCAACCATGCAGAGGAGACAGCGGATATTGTTGGCCACACAATAAAATCCCTTGAAACCGCTATAATCGTCAGCAAAGAGATTGGAATGAACGCTGAGGGCATCCAAGCTTGCCTACTGTCCACCGTCATAACTGATGATGACAAGCTCAACAACGTCAGAGAATCACTCAACGACAATGTCTGCACAATACTTGAAGGCATCATAAACATTCAACATCTCTACGACAGAGATACCAGCATTGAAAGCGAGAATTTCCGAAACCTGCTCGTTTCCTTTGCAAAAGACATGCGGGTCATACTCATTATGATTGCAGATTGCACAAACATGATGCGTAAAATGAGCAAACTTTGCTCTGACAGAAACAACACAGATGAAACAGAAGACGATGTAGAGTATTCTAAAGCATTCATGGTGCGCATTGCGAGTGAAGCATCATTCCTCTATGCACCGCTGGCCCACAAATTAGGATTATATAAAATAAAAAGCGAGCTCGAAGATATTTCCCTTAAAATCCTAAATCACGATGCATACTACCACATAAAGGAAAAACTGAACTCTACAAAACAAGCGCGTGACACCTATATCAAAAGTTTCATCGGCCCTATAGAAGAAGAACTGACCAGACACAACCTCAAATTTCATATCAAGGGGCGTACAAAGAGCATTCATTCGATATGGCAGAAAATGAAAAAACAGCACTGCGAATTCGAAGGTGTCTACGATTTGTTTGCCATAAGGATTATCTTGAACTCTCCTCCACAGAAGGAGAAATTGCACTGTTGGCAAACATACAGCATAATAACTGACATGTATCAGCCCAACCCGAAGAGACTCCGCGACTGGCTTTCAATACCAAAGAGCAACGGCTACGAAAGTCTGCACATCACAGTGCTCGGCCCCGGCAACAAGTGGGTTGAGGTACAGATTCGCACCGAGCGTATGGACGATGTGGCAGAACACGGTCTTGCCGCCCACTGGAGATACAAAGGAATAAAGACAGAAGAAAAAGGCATTGAAAACTGGCTTGCAAACATACGGGCAGCCTTGGAAGTAGAGGGAGACTCAATGAAAATGATGGATCAGTTTAAAACTGACCTCCAAGCCGACGAAGTCTACATTTTCACTCCCAAAGGCGACCTTCACAAACTGATAAAGGGTGCAACCGTGCTTGATTTCGCCTATAATATACATACAAATATAGGCGACCACTGCATTGGTGCCATAATCAATGACCACAACGCCTCCATGAGGCAAGAACTCCACAGCGGAGACCAGGTGACTATACTTACCTCTGCCAGCCAAACACCGAAACGTGCATGGTTAGACTACGTTGCTACAGGCCGTGCAAAAAGCAAAATTCGCCAATCACTCAACGAAATTGAGGCAAAGGAAGTCAACATTGCAAAAGAGACGATTGAGAGAAAATTCAAAAACCGCAAGATTGAACTCAACGGCAATTATCTCAACACCGTAATCAAGAAAATGGGCTACAAGGATGTCAACGACTTCTACAGAAAGATAACGGAAGACCAGATTGACATCAACGAGATAATAGAACAATACCAACTGGTTTGGAAACGTGAAAACGGAGAAGCAGAAAGTACCGCCCCACTCCACAAAGCCGAAGAGTTCAGGCTGGACCACGACACCAACAGTCACAACACGGGTGATGACGAATTGATTATAGACCGTAACCTGAAAGGGTTGGACTATACTTTGGCCAAGTGCTGCTCCCCCGTTTACGGTGATGAAATTTTTGGTTTTGTAACAATAAACAATGGCATTCGCATACACCGCAAGAACTGTCCGAATGCAACCGCCTTACGTGAAAAATGCGGATACCGCATTGTAAAAGCACGCTGGGCTGGCGAAAAAGGCGGTGGCCTCTATCCCATTGTGTTGCATATTATTGGAAACGACGATTTGGGAGTCGTAAACAACATATCTTCCGTTATTAGCAAAGATGCTAAAATAAACATACGTTCTTTCAGCATCGACAGCCACGATGGACTGTTTGAAGGTGTGCTTACCATAATGATTAGCGACACAAACCAACTTAACTCAATAGTAAAGAAACTCAAAGAAGTTAAGGGTGTAAAGAACGTTAGTAGATAAAAAGCTTCACCTAAAGCCTGTTATCGGTTTTTCCACTCCCGACAACACCTGTCCCTAACAGACAGTAATACAGGCTCTTTCAAAATTTCAGAACGCCAGACAAGTTTCCATACAATTAAACCCAAATCGGTCATTAGAAAAAAATCTTGTCATTTCCTAATGACCGCCATTAGAAAAATAGCTTTGTATATACTTGATTCATAAACATTTACTAACTTTACCACGAAAAAAAGTATATACTCCGATGCGAAACTGTGACATAAAGTTCGTAAATAAGGAAATAACACCTTTTGGTGGGCTTTCCCTGTTCTTCAAAATGCTTGAAAAATGCCATTTTGAAGAGCATATTATGCAAAGTGGTATTCCACTTCAAGGATCTAACCGTGGCTACAAACCAATCCAGTTAATATTGGGATTATTTGCAGGTGTGTGGTGTGGTGCAAGTTGTTTTGGCCATCTTGACGTGGTGCGTTATGACGCTGCACTGTGTGACCTACTTGGGTGGAAACGCGGAGCTGACCATCGTGCATACCAGCGATATCTAAACAAATTCTCCCAAGCCGTCAACCAACGTGTTTTCGGAAATTTGTTCCGTTGGTTTTTCTCAGAGTTGAAGTTCGACAATTATACCTTGGACTTCGATTCAACTGTGATGGTCCGTGAGGGAAATCAGGAGGGGGCAGCCAAAGGATACAACCCCAAGCGTCCTGGACGACTCTCGCATCATCCTCTGCTTGCATTCGTTTCCGATGTGAGAATGATAGCAAATTACTGGCTACGTCCAGGCAACACATCTGCAAGTACCAATTATCTGTCATTTCTTGAGGACACACTCTCAAAACTTGAGGGCAAACGTGTCGGACTTGTCCGCATGGATAGTGGCTTCTTTGCAAAGGAAATACTTGACTATCTGGAAAACAAGGAGTTACGCTACATCATAGCCTGCCGTTTCAATAATCGCATAAAGTACAGTCTTACCCATGAACGCAAATGGATAGAGTTGACAGAAGGATTGGAAATATCCGAAACCACCTATCAGGC
>OJNH01000305.1_pt1 | contig 44585 bp, 45 predicted proteins | sample 1597361 | NCBI WGS metagenome assembly OJNH01 (sample SAMEA2452136, study PRJEB22498) | human gut metagenome | biome: human feces; feature: human gut; material: feces | place: Australia | collected 2012
AATGTTACAGCCACATATACGCTTCAGAGTTAGTTTTTTACAAAACTAACTCTGGGGTGAGGGGTGAATGTAGATGTCCTGTGAGTTGTATGCTAATTTTACTTTATTTTTTTCTAGTATGCTGACTATTTTGTAGTTTATGTTTTCTTTTAGTTGTAAGAATTCTGAGTAAGTTGTTATTTTTGTGAAGTAACATATGAATAGGTTGTATCCGTTTGGTTTTATATCGTCGAAGTGTATGTACATTTTTTCATTGTCGATATCTGGGTGTTCGAGTAACATTAATTGTATATCGCTTATGGCTTTGTTTAAACTTTTTATTGGTGTATCTAATGTTACTTCTAAGTTTATGGTATTTCTTCTAGTATTCATTTTACTCCAGTTTATTATAGATTCATTTACGATGTTGGAATTTGGAATTGTTATTAGTGAGTCTTTAAATGTACGGATTCTGGTACTTCTAAATGTGATGTCTTCAACTATTCCTTCTATATCTACGTTTGTTAATTGAATCCAATCTCCGACTAAGAAGGGTTTATCTAGCAAGATTATAAATCCACCAAAAAAATTTTTAAATGTATCTTGAGCAGCAAATGCAATTACTGCACTGGTAAGTCCAAGACCTGCTAATATACCTGTTATGTCGTATCCAAGTTCACTTATAACAAGACCAGCTGCGATTACATCTACAATTCCTCTTAATATTTTTGAAAGAAGTTTATTTATTGTGTCGTCTTTTCCAAGTTTTAACTTTTCTTGAACAGGTCTAATTAAAAATAAATTACGCTGGATTAGTGCATTAACAGCACTTGCAATCATCATTATGAGTAATATTTTGTAGGCTTTGACTATGTATGCTAGAGTCTTTGTGTCTAAACTACAAAATAGTAAACCTAAAAATATTCCAGTAATTATGAAAATCCTAAGAATTGCTTTATATAAAGGTTCTTGATTTAGTGGTAATTTTTTTTTGAATTTTTTCTTACCAGTTTTGGATATTTTCATATCAGATATTGAAATTGCAATTCTACCAATTATCATACCCAAAAGGCAAGAACATAATATTATACAAACTATATAAAGTGTGTGAATTATTACTGAGTTAATATCTGAAGTTTGTAAGTAACTTATTAAATTTTTCATATTCAACTCTCCATTAAAATTATTTTGATACTTGATTATAAAAATCACGTAATTTTTCTTCTGTAAATTCATCTTTTCGGTAATCTAAAATATTTCCTTCAGGATCTAGTAGATATGCACATGGTATACCAGAACTTCCGGGATCTAGATTTTCACGAATAGTTTTTTGACTATCAAATATAGCAAACCAATTATAACTATTTTCCGTAAAGTAATTATTTAAGTCGTCTAAGTTTTTATCATGAGATACAACTATTACTGGAATATCGACGTTATTTGAAATAAAACTATTTATTGCACTTGATTCTTCTTTACAAGTTGGACACCATGTAGCAAAAAATATTACAAGTGTATTTTGCTTTTTGGATAAGTAGTTTGTTAAGTAACTCTCATTTGCATCATGTATAGTATAATTAGTTCTATATTTTAATTTTGTATATTCTATAGTATTTGTTTTTTTAGAATAAACGAAAAATAAACTAATTATTGATATAGCAATTATTATAAAAATTAATGTTAATATTATTTTTTTATCTTTTAACATATTTAATACCTCGATATTATATTTATTATATAATATATGTAGAAAAATTACAATAAATTTAAAAAAAATGGATGGCAAAAATATTGAAAAAAATTTGGTGATGTAGTAGTATTAATATTGAATATTTGAAATTTTGCTTTACACATCTTTGTATAGATGGTATAATGTACTAAAATTAAATATGGTACATTTTGAACGCATATACTTTTATTAGTAAGGAGTGATTTTATGTTGAAATTGTATAATACTTTAACAAAGAAAAAAGAAGAGTTTAAACCAATAGATGAAAAAGATAATGTAGTTAGAATATACACATGTGGACCAACTGTGTACAATTATCCTCATATAGGCAATATGAGAGCATATATTTTTATGGATAATTTGAGAAGGGTATTACAATATAATGGATATAAGTTAGATCATGTGATGAATATAACAGATGTTGGGCATTTAACGTCTGATGCAGATGAGGGTGAAGATAAAATGGAAAAATCTGCAAAGGCACAAAACAAAAGCGTTTTTGAAATTGCAAATAAGTATACAATGGCTTTTTTAGAAGATATAGATAAATTAAATGTCGAACGCCCAGAACATATTGTAAAGGCTACAGATCATATTAAAGAAATGGAAGAGTATGTAAAAGAAATAATAAAGAATGGATATGCTTATGAAACTTCAAAGGGAATATATTTTGATACGTCAAAATTAAAGACTTATGGTGAGCTTTCTGGAGTTAAATTAGAGAGCCAGAAAGCTGGTGCAAGGGTTGAGGTAGACGAAGAAAAAAGAAATCCTTTAGATTTTGCACTTTGGATAAAAGCACCTTCTGAGCATATTATGAAATGGGATAGCTTTTTAGGTTTGTGCTATCCTGGTTGGCATATAGAGTGTAGTGCTATGTCTAGGAAATACTTAGGTGAAGAGTTTGACATTCATACAGGTGGTGTGGATCATATTCCAATACATCATGAAAATGAAATTGCACAGTCTAGAGGTGCAACAGGAAAAAATCCAGCTCATTTTTGGATGCATACTGAATTTTTATTAATAGATGGTGGCAAGATGTCTAAGAGCTTGGGAAATGTGTATAGGATTGTAGACTTAGAAAATAAGGGCATTGAACCTTTAGCATATAGGTACTTAACTTATACATCACATTATAGAAATAAATTAAACTTTACATGGGAATCAGTAAAAGCTGCTGATAATTCACTAAAAAAATTAAGAGAGTTAGTAAAGTCACATAAAAATGGAAAAGCAGTTGTTGAAGAAGCAATTTTAAATAAAGCTAAAAGTGAGTTTAGAGAAGCTATTAACGATGATTTAAATATGCCAATTGCTATTTCTATTTTATGGGAACTGCTTAGAAATAATGAAAAATCAGATGCAATTTATAATTTAGCTTTAGAATTTGATAAAGTTTTAGCATTGAAACTAGATAAGAAAAATGATATAAAAGTAGATATACCAGATGATATAAAAGAAATTTTAGAAAAAAGGAAAATTGCTCGTGAGAGTAAAGATTTCGTTGAATCTGATAGACTAAGAGATATATTAAAAGAAAAGGGATATGTAGTAAAAGATCAAAAAGACGGTCAAAAAATAGAGAAAGTGTAGTGATAAAATGCCAATATTAGATAAACAAGATGAAAAAAAAGTAAGTGAGTACGAAAATTTTATTAAAAGTTATGAAAATGGTTCAAGTTTGATGCAATCACTAAATTGGGGAAAAGTAAAGTTTTCTTGGATACAGGAAGGTGTATATTTAGAAGAAGAGGGAAAAATTGTAGCAGCAATGACTGTATTGCTTGAGAGAGTTCCACACACATCTTCGTACCTTATGTATGCACCACGTGGCCCTGTATGTGATGTTTATGATATTAGTATCGTAAAAAGTCTTATAAAAGAAGCAGAAAAATTAAGAGAAAAGTACAAGGTATTTTTATTAAAATTTGATCCAAATATAAAATATGATGAAAAACTTGAGATTCTATATAAAAGTAATGGTTTTGAAGTATTAAATAAAAATGTTGGAATAGATAATCTAATACAACCTTTGCATGATATGGTACTTGATATATCTGGTTATGATGCTGATGAACTTATGAAATTATTTAGCGAAAAGACTAGATATAATATTAGACTTGCTTCACGTAAAGGCGTAGAAGTATATTATTCTAGAAATGTAGAGGATTTAAAAATATTTTATGAGCTATATAAAATTACTGGTGTAAGAGATTCCATTGTATGCAGATCATATGAGTATTTTGAAAAAATGTTGGAGGCGTATCCAGAGGATGAACTAAGAATTTATATAGCAAAGCATGAAGATGATAAACTTTCTGCTGCAATTGCTATTAACTATGGCGGTGAATTGTTTTATCTTTATGGTGCAAGTAGTAACGTAAAAAGAAATTTGATGCCTAATTATCTTATGCAGTGGGAAATGATAAAATGGGGGATAGAGACTAAATGTAATAAATATAATTTTGGAGGGGTTCTTCATTTAAATCAAGAAAATGGACTATATAAATTTAAAATTGGTTTTTGTAAAAAAGATGGCGTTACAGAATATATAGGAGAAATTGATAAAGTATATGGAAAATTTATGTATTTTCTATATACTAAAGTTCTTCCTGTTTTAAAAGTATTAAAAAGAAAACTTGGAATATTAAAAAGACAACAAAAAAAAGATAATAAAAAGTAAATTATGTATTTATAATATAGCACACTCATATAATATTTTTAGGAGTGTGCTATATTTTGAAAAAGCGTTTGTATATTATATCATTTATTATAATTTCATTTTTAGGAACGATGTTACATTTTTTATATGATTTAAATAATAACATTATTTTTGGTGTATTTGGTGCAGTTAATGAAAGTGTATGGGAACATGTAAAAATAGCTACTTTGCCAGTATATTTTTGCTTGATTTTGAAGTATTTTTTTATGTATAAAAAAGAAAAATATAATATTTATTTTTCCACATTGGTAGAGATAATTACTATTTTTTTAACAATTGTAATTGTATACTATTGTTATACTTGGATTTTTAGAAAACATATATTTTTTGCAGATATAATGCTATTTTACTTTGCAATTGCACTTTCACAACTACTTGGATATTTGGCAAGTAAAACAAAATATTTAGAAAAATTAGAAGTTTTTTCAAAACAAATATGTTTAATTATTGGATGTATATTTATACTTTTTACTTTTGTGCCGCCAAATATTTCATTATTTAAAGATGAAAATACAGATACATATGGTATATTTAAAAATAAATATTGATTTGGAGGAATGATTATGTCAAAACAAATATGGAAACCAGGTACTATGTTAAATCCAGTTCCTGTAGTTTTAGTTACTTCAAAATATAAAGATGTGGAAAATGTGTTTACTGTTGCATGGACTGGAACTATATGCTCAGATCCAGCAATGACGTATATTTCTGTAAGAAAAGAACGATTTTCTTACGATATAATAAAAAATTCTGGTAAATTTTGTATAAATTTAGTAAATGAAAATTTAGTTAAATCTGCTGATTATTGTGGCGTTAGAAGCGGAAGAAATGAAAATAAATTTAAAAGTATGAATATAAAAACTGAAAATGCTAAAAATTTTGATTGCCCTATTATATCTGCAAGTCCAGTAGTTTTAGAATGCTGTGTTGAAGAGATAAAAGAACTTGGGTCACATGATATGTTTATTTCTAAAATTCTTTCTGTTGATGTAGATGAAAAATATATTGAAGATGGTGGAAAACTTGATTTACAAAAATGTGATTTAGTAACATATAGTCATGGCGAATACTTTAAATTGGGTGAAAAAATTGGAAAATTTGGTTATTCTGTAAGAAAAAAATAAAATTGTTGACTTTTTTGGTGTGTTAATATATACTTTAATTGAAAAATTTATTAATTCTTTTAGTAAAAAACTAATAAGGAGGAAGCTTGTTATGAAATATGACATTAGTAATATGAATAAAGGCCTAATATTAGAATTTGGGATGGACGATAAGCGGAGGCATTTAAGAAAGGTTAGTAAATATCGTGGTAAGAGTGAAAAATTTTTACATGAGTTAGAAAATGGTAAAAAGTTTGCAGAATATATTTTAGCCAATAAGCATTGGTATAAGATTGCTTTAGAAAATTTTCGCGATTCTATTCCAAAGAATAAGAAACATAAAAGAAGTGAATTAAAAAACGGAAATTATATGCATTGCAGGTTAAGTTCAATAATTCAAAATAACAAATTTATACTTGAAAAGGAAGGAAAACAGGAAGACTGTGTTATATTTTCCAGAAAATGCGTTTTTGAGTATATATGTTTGCTGTATCAAGCTCAGCGTGAAGAATTGATTTTTGAGTTTTTAGATGTACCAGATGTATCATATATGACTAGGATGCTTGCAAAAACTGGTATTGAAGGGTATTTTACAAATTAATTAATTTAATGGGAACGAAGTAAATTATTATTTCGTTCCTATTTTGAATAATTTATATATTTTTACAAAAAATATTACTGGTGGTGAATTTTATGAAAGAGGAAATAGAATTTTTAGAATATATTTATCAAAATGCAAAAATGGGTCAAGATTCTATAATAAATATGTTAAAAACAAGAAATAAAAACGATGAAATTGAACTCGTTTTAAAAGAGCAACTTAAAGATTACAGAAAAGTGGTAAATTCTGCTAGTGCTATGTTAGAAAGAAGAATGAAAAAAGCTAAAGATATAAATGTTATGGCTAAAATAGGAACATATATGAACATAAAATTAAATATGTTAGGAGATGATAGTCCTCAAAAAGTTGCAGATATGTTTATAGAAGGAAGCAAAATGGGAATAGAACAAATAGAAAAAAATTTACAAGAATATAACATATCAAACAAATATGTAAAAAATCTTGGAGAGAAATTGCTAGAAATAGAAAAGAAAAATATTTCGAATTTACACAAATATTCAAAATAGAAAGGTGCTAAAACAGCATCCTTTTTTTCGTCAGAGTTAGTTTTGTAAAAAAATATTGCGTATTGGCAAAATAATAGTTAAAAGTAATATTGAAAAAAGATATGATAAAAAGTGTTAAAATAATTTTTTACAAAACTAACTCTGGAGGAACATTTTTTTGTTTTTGCTTAAAAATCGTTGCAATTTAACATAATATATAGTATAATTATTATTGTAATACTAGAGTGAGAGGGTGCAAAGTTATCCTCTCACTTACTTATAATGGAAGGTGAATTGAGTGAATAAAAAAGTAGAAGAACTTGTGGAGGAGAGAATAACATCAAAGGTTAATAAGGAAGGCTTCGAGATAGAGTATGTTGAATTTGTTAAAGAGGGAGATAATAACATATTAAGAATAGTACTAGACAAGCCAAGTGGTAGTGTAGATGTTGATGAGTGTGAGAAGATAAGTAGATTGGTAGAAGATGATGTTGATATGGTTATATCAAAAGAATATGTACTTGAGGTGTCATCACCTGGCCTTGAAAGGAATATTAAAAATTTAAAATTGTATAATAAATATATAGGACATGAGATATATGTAAAATTATTTAAGAAAAATGAAAAATATGGTAAAGAAATTACAGGAATTTTAAAAAAGGTAGATGATGGAACTATTTTCATAGAATGTGATGGTGATATAGCTAAGTTAAACGTAGCAGATGTTGCTAATGCTCATACAGTTTATGATTTTAGTGAGTGTTTTAAACAAAAGGACAATGTAAATTTGAATAAATTGAATAAGTTTAATAAAAAATAGTATTTGGGGGAATGAAAATGAAGAGTGAAAAAATTAGTTCAAAGGAATTATTTAATGCGATAGATCAAATATATGAGGAAAAGGGAATAACAAGAGAATACTTGATAGATTCCTTAAAAATGGCTTTAGAAGCTGCTTATAAGAAAAATTATGATACAAATGAAAACATAGTTGTTGACTTAGATGAACAAAGTATGAAAGTTTATGCTGTAAAAGAAGTAGTAGCTACTCCTGCTGAAGTTGAAGATAATAATATACAAGTATGTTTAGATGAGGCAAAATTAGTATCAAAAAGAGCAAAAGTTGGTGATACAATAAATATTGAAGTTACACCTAAGAATTTTGGAAGAATTGCAGCAGCTGCTGGAAAGCAGATAATAGTTCAAAGATTAAGAGAAGCTGAACGTAATTTGGTATATACACAGTATTCTGATAAGATTGGTCAAATCATTGTTGGAGTTGTTCAAAGAACAGATAAGTTTGGAACGATAGTTGATCTTGGTAAAGTTGAAGCATTAATACCAGTAAAAGAGCAAGTAAAGACAGAAACTTTACAAACACACCAAAGAATAAAAGCATATGTAGAAAATGTTACGGAATCAGGAAAATTTGGACCACAAATTTTACTTTCTAGAAAATCTCCTAATTTTGTTAAAAAATTATTTGAACTTGAAGTTCCAGAAATAATTGATGGAATTGTGGAAATAAAAGGAGTTGCAAGAGAAGCAGGAAGTAGAACAAAGCTTTCAGTATGGTCACATGATGAAAATATAGATCCAGTTGGTAGTTTGGTTGGAAAAAAAGGTATGAGAATACAACCTATTATAGATGAACTTTTTGGTGAGAGAATTGATGTAGTTCCTTATAGCGATGATATACCAAGTTATATTATAAATGCACTAGCTCCAGCAGAAATACTTGCTATAGATATAAATGATGAAGAAAAAATTGCTACTGTAGTTGTTCCTGATGATTCTTTATCTGTTGCAATAGGTGCAGGTGGACAAAATGTTAGATTAGCTGCAATACTTACAGGTTGGAAAATAGATATAAAAACAGAAACTCAAATAAAAGAAAAAGTTGTTGAATAGGTGATTTAATGAAAGAAACAAGAACTTGTGTGGTATGCAGACAAAAAAATAATAAAAATCAGCTTATAAGAATAGCAAAAGATAAAAATTGTGAAGCAATTTATGATAAAGAAAAAATAAAAAGTGGAAGAGGAATATACTTTTGTAATAACCCAAAATGCTTAAATATGGCAATAAGAAATATAGGAAAAAATAAATTTAATATAAAAAGTGAGATTAATAAACAAAGTTTAAAAGAGGTATTAGAAAAAATACTAGTTGAATTGGGGGAATAAATTTGGGAAAAATAAAAGTTCGTGAATTGGCAGAAAAATTAGGAATAAAAAGTGCTGAGTTGCTTGAAAAATTAAAAAAAGATGGAATTGACGTTAAAACAAACTTATCTTCAATAGAAGAAAGCATCGCTAATAAATATTTGCCAAAGTTTGGAAAAGCTTCAGATGAAAAAAAAGATGAGAAAAAATCTGAACAAATGCATATAATTAGGAGAAATATTAGAGTTATTAATACTGATGGTCAAAAAAGTGAGGTTGAACAAATAACTACTAATATAGCTGGTGATATAAAAAAGTCTAAAACTACAATTGATAGTAAAAAGAGTGAAGATTATAGTAAAGATGGATTAGGAGTTGTAAAACCAAGAGGTAATTATGATAGAAGAAATAAAAATACTGGGAATAGGACGGCTAATGTAATAATTACTAGAAATGGAAAACCTGTTGAAAAAATAAGCAGTGTTGAAAAAAAAGATGTTAAGGAAGTAAAAAGCGAAAATGCGGTAGATACTCCTGCTAGGGTTGAAGAAAAGGTAGAAGTAGAAAAAAAAGTTATGGATAAGAAAATAGATAATAATATGAATCAAGAAATAAAAAAAGATTATAGAAAAAATAGTAATAATGGAAATTTTGAGAAAAATCAGGGAAATAGTAATTTTAATAGGCAAAGAAATCAAAATGAGAATTATGATAAGCAAGCTAATTATAAAAATAGAAGGAATAATTATGATAGCACACAAAATGGAAATATAAATAGGGGATTTAAGAATAGGCAAGATGACAAAAATAGAACATCAACTGTTAATTCTTCAAGTGGCGAATATTCAAATAATTACAATAAAAATAGAAACTATAGTAATTATAAGAAAGATGGAAGTGCTGTTAATTCTACAAAGCCATTTAATAGACCATATAATAGAAATAATAATGGTCAAGAACAAAGACAAAATTATAATAATAGACCAAATGGTAACTTTAGAAATAATAGACCAAGTACAGACAATACTTCTTATCAAGTAAACAAATTTATAAAGCAATCTTCTAATGCTGTTCCAGAGCAAAAAGAAACGAGAGAATATTCAAATATAAATATAGATAAGAAAAAATACAATGAAAAAAATATTTCTTCTAATGAAAATAAGAAGGAAAAACTTGACAAAAATAAGTTAAGGGAAAAACATTCTAGAGTAGCTACTTCAAAATTAAAAGGAATGGAAATAGATTCTGACGGATTACTTGATTTATATGAAAGAGATACTGATACATTTAAAAAATCAAGTAAAAAGGCTAAGAAAAGTAAAACTGAATTAAAACAAACTAAGATAATTCCAATGACAGAAGTTAAACTTCCAGAAGTAATGACAGTAAAAGAATTTGCTGAGGCAATAAAAAAGCAAGCATCTGAGGTTATAAAAAAGTTATTTGGACTTGGAATAATGGCTACCGTAAATCAGGATATTGATTTTGATACTGCATATTTAATAGCATCAGATTTTGGAATTAATGCTCAAAAAGAAGTTAAGGTTACTGAAGAAGATATATTATTTGACGATAGTGAAGATAGCGAAGAAGATTTAGTACCAAGGCCACCTATTGTTGTAGTAATGGGTCATGTTGATCATGGAAAGACGTCACTTCTTGATAGATTAAGAAGTTCAAATGTTGTAAGTGGTGAAGCAGGTGGAATTACACAGCATATTGGTGCGTATAAGGTAGAAATAAAAGGCAGAGAAATATGTTTCTTAGATACTCCAGGACATGAAGCTTTTACTGCTATGAGAGCAAGAGGTGCACAGGTTACAGATATTGCTGTTATAGTTGTAGCAGCAGACGATGGAATAAAACCACAAACTATTGAAGCAATTGACCACGCAAAAGCTGCTGGTGTTAGTATAATAGTAGCAATAAATAAAATCGATAAACCAACTGCTAATATTGATAGAGTAAAACAAGAATTACTTGAAATCGGTTTGGTTCCAGAAGAGTGGGGAGGAGATACTATATGTGTTCCTATTTCGGCTCTTACAGGACAAGGAATTGATAATTTACTTGAAATGATACTTTTAGTAGCTGATATGAAGGACTTAAAGGCAAATCCAAATAAGCAAGCTAAAGGAACAGTACTTGAAGCTAGACTTGATAAAACAAAAGGAACTGTAGTTTCAATGTTGGTTCAAAGAGGAGAACTAAATATTGGAGATACTATAGTTGTTGGCGATATGGTATCTAAAATACGTGCAATGAAAGATGATAAGGGAAGAAAGGTAAAATCTGCAGGTCCTTCTACACCTGTTGAAGTATTAGGTCTTTCACATGTACCTCAAACTGGAGATATATTTTATGAAGTAGATGATGAGAAAACTGCAAAACATTTGATAGAAAAAAGAAAAGCTGAAGCAAGAACAAAGCTTATAAAACAAGGCTCAAAAGTAACTCTAGATGATTTATTTGGACAAATAAAAGAAGGAAAAATAAAGGAACTTAATATAATTATAAAGGCTGATGTTCAAGGCTCAGTGGAGGCTTTAAAGGATTCTTTACTTAAGCTTTCAAATGATGAGGTAAGAGTTAGAGTATTACATGCATCTACTGGAGGAATAAAAGAAAGTGATGTTACATTAGCTTCTGTTTCAAATGCTATAATTATTGGATTTAATGTAAGACCTGAGTCTATTGCTGCCTCACAAGCGGAAAAGGAAAAAGTAGATATGCGTCTTTACAATGTAATTTATGATGCAATAAATGACGTTGAAATAGCATTGAAAGGTATGATACCTAAAAAATACAAAGAAGTTATGTTAGGAACTGCTGAAATTAGGAAAATATTTAAAATAACAGGAGTAGGTATAGTTGCAGGATGTTATGTAAAATCTGGAAAAATTGTTAGAAACCAAATGGTAAGAGTAGTAAGAGATAATATTGTTATATTGGCTGTAAAAATTGATAACTTAAAAAGAGAAAAAGATGAAGTAAAAGAAGTAGCAGAAGGCTATGAATGTGGAATAAAACTAGAAAAATTCAGTGAGATAAAAGAAGGCGACATTTTAGAATGTTACGAGTTAGTTGAAGAAAAATAATAATTTAAGGATGTGATTTTATGCAAAGACATGAAAGACTAGAACAAGATGTAAAAATAGCATTAAGTAATATAATTACTTATGAGGTTAAGGAACCATCAGTTACAGGACTTATTTCTGTAACTGATGTTAAAATAACACCAGATCAAAAATATGCAAAAGTTTATATTAGTATTTTTGGAAAGCAAAATAAGCAAAAAGTTATTGATGCTTTAAAGAAAGCAACTGGCTTTATAAAATTAGAACTTGGCAAAAGAGTTAGAATGAGAAATATTCCATCTATTATGTTTGAACTTGATGATTCTATTGAATATGGTGATCACATGGATAAATTGATTGATGAAGTGATAAGAAATGATGAAGAAAAGCATAGTTTAAGTTTCGAAGAAACTGATGAGGAAAAGCAAATATAGCATTTTTAATATTTGGACAAAAAATGGAGATGAGTTTATGTTTGAAGAAGCTAAAAGATATATAGATGAAGCAGATAAGATATATATAGTTGGTCATGTTGGCCCTGATGGTGATGCAATAGGAGCATCTTTTGGAATGTATAATGCTTTAAAAAAAATTGGCAAAAATGCTAAGGTTATTATGCCTGCGTGTTCTGATACATTTAAATTTTTACCAGGTATTAATGAAGCTGTTGAAAATGTTGAAGAATCAGAGTATGATTTACTTATTGCTGTAGATTCTTCAGATAAAACAAGACTAGCAATAAGTAAGGAAGACTTTGAAAAGGCAAAACATGTTATTGTACTTGATCATCACATGGCAAATGAGCCATATGGCGATTTTAACTATATAAATAGTGATTTGCCAGCTGCTAGTGAGATAATTTATAATTTTATATCTTATCTAAACATTGAGATTGATAAAGTTATTGCAACCTATCTTTATCTTGGAATAATGACTGATACTGGAAGTTTTAATTATTCTTCAACAAAACCATCAACGCTGATTGTAGCTGCTAATTTAGTTGCTACAGGGATTGATTTTTCGTATATTTGTAAAAAAATTAATGATACAATAAAAGAGTCAAAGTTAAAATTAATTGCTAAGGCAATTGATAATATGGAAGTATATTATGATGGACGATTAAGATATACTTATGTTGATCAAAAAGTTATGAAAGCTCTTGGAATAAATGATGAAGAGGCTGAAGGTATGACTAATTATTTGCGAATGGTAGATGGTACTGAAGTAGCAATTTATGTAAGAGAAAAAAGTGATGGAAGTAATAAGGTTAGTATGAGATCTAACGAACTTATAGATATTTCAAAAATAGCAATTGCAAACGGTGGCGGTGGTCATAAAAGAGCTGCTGGATTTACTATGCAAAAGCCGTATGAAGAAGCAAAAAATGAATTAATAAATGTAGTTGGAGTGATGTTAGGTGATACAAGTACCACAAATTAAAAGTGGAATATTAAATATAGATAAACCACAGGGAATAACTTCACATGATGTAGTAGATGTTATTAGAAAAATATTTAAAAATGCAAAAGTTGGACATACTGGAACTCTTGATCCAATGGCAACTGGAGTGTTACCAATATGTATTGGTGAAGCTACTAAACTTACTAATGAGCTAACGTGCAAAACTAAAAAGTATAGAGTTAAAATGTTATTAGGTGTTGAAACAGACACTTATGATATAACAGGAAAAATTATGTTTGCTAGTGTAGTCGATAGTGATGAGATTTATATAAAAGAGAGGATAAAAAGATTTGCTGGAAAGCAAGAACAGATGCCTCCAATATATAGTGCAATTCGAGTTGATGGGAAACGTGCTTATTCATATGCACGTGCTGGTAAAGATGTAGAAATGCAACCAAGGCAAATAGAAATATTTGCTATTGATAATATTGTTGTTAATTTAGAGGTTAAAGAAGTAGAGTTTGACGTTACATGCTCCAAGGGAACATATATACGTAGTTTGGTGAATGATATTGGGAAAAAAATAGGCTGTGGAGCTACAATGTGCGAGTTACGTAGACTTAGAAACGGAAATTTTGATATTTCAGATAGTATCGGATTATATGAATACTTAAATCTTGAATATGATAAAATGTTACAAAAAATTGTTTCTATTGAAGAATATTATAAGGAATATAAAAGAGTAAACTTTACTAAAAATGAATATATTAGATTTTTGAATGGAATGAATTTTAATTTAACTACAAGTGAAAAGATTGTTAGAGTATACTTTAATGATTCATTTAAAGGACTGGGAAAAGTAGAAAATAATATTATGAAAAGATTTATTGTGTTATAATGATTTTAAGTGAGATGAATTTAAGTTTGTCTCATTTTTTTGCTATATATTAATGTATATGAAAAAATTTGAAATTATAAAGCTTTTTTTATGAAAATATATGACTGTATAGTATTAAAAATATTACGAAAGGTAATTAAATATCTTGAAAAAGTTTGTTAATATGTGATAAAATTTATGTAGAATATTCTAAGGTTAAATTGAAATATAGGAAGAATTTATGAGAAGAAATTTGATAGATAGAATGAATAAAAAGTTTTTTACAAAACTAACTCATAAAAAACGGAATTAGTTTGATTACTTTAGTTATTACTATTGTTGTTGTGATTATTTTATCTGTTGCTGTGGTTATGAGTCTTAATAACAATAATGTCATTACTAATGCTAGTAGTGCAAGATATGAAGCTGATAGAAATACTGTGCAATCTTATTTGGAATATACTTTAAACAAAATTTCTATGAAGCACCATGGTACTATTTCTTTAGATTGTGGAAAGATTGAAATGTTAAATAATTTGAATTGGATCTAATAGCATTGGTGAAATTACATGGAAAAGTACAGATATTGGTAATTTGTATGGTGAGATTATTTTTGATGAAGGAATTGATACAGATACAACCTTTTATACTGGATATAAATTACCTGTTTATGGTAGTAAAACTGATTGGTATGTGGATGAAAACGGAAAATTGGTATTAAAAGTTGGAAGTAGAATTTATGGCTCTGAGGAAGTTCCAAAAACAAAAATTACGGCTAGTAATGTAGAAAGATATCCAGAAAGATATTACGGTAGAAAAGTAAATTACAAAGTTGATGGAATATCTGAATATAATTGGCTTATATTTTATGCAGAGGCGAATAATATATTCTTAATACCAGACGATTATGTAAAAGTTGAAGATTTACCTGAAAATATAAATGGTATAAAACCGCAAAAAGGGAATAGTATTAGTGCTGTATATTTTTCTAATATTGTATCAAATGGAGTTTATGGTGTGCCAGATAGAACTAAATGGTTAAATCAAAAGTATTATGATGCTGGTATAAATAAAGATACTTATAACATGGCGGTAGTTTCATATTTATTAAATGATGAGCTATGGAACAAAAAGTTTGTAAATGAGAAGGCTGAGTATGCAGTAGGTGCACCATCAGTTGAATTACTTTTTAAATCATATAACAATAAAAATAAAATTAATTTGTATACTTCAAGAGTAGATAGTGTTGGATATTTGGTTAGCTTTGATGCTGGAAAAACATGGTGGAATAATTGTGAAGGAGAAAATAGATTAAAAGATAATGAAAATTTATATAGAATAAGTTCTACGAAAAATGCTTGGGTTTATTGGCTAAGTTCACCATATCAAAATGGTGTAGCAAATTTATATGCTGTACATCGAAATGGTCAAGTGTATGGCATAATATGCGATAATAATAGTTCAATTGGAATTAGACCTGTTGTGTGTCTAAAAAAAGATGTTATACTGGTAGAATTAGAAGATCAAAAAAGTTATGATATAATGTAGCTTACAATTGGACAGTTTTAAAAAATCATTGAAATTTAAGCCCTGGTTAATTTTTTATTAGTAAACTATTATAAAAAAATTTTAGATATGTACTTTTTATACAAAAAAATTATTTGAAAAACTGCAAGAAAAATGTTGAAAATTTTTATGAATATATGCTAAAATATTTATATAGAAGGTAGCAATTTTTAATTTAGATAGTAAAATCATTTAATTGCTAATATTTATTATTTATATAAGAGGTGAATGAATTGGAAATTTCAGAAAAAACTAGAAAGGCATATTCAGAGGTGGATGAATTTATAGACCTACTTCCTGAAAAAGAGAAAAATAAAATACCAGAGAATGTTAGAATGGTATTTAAGAATGAAAAAGATAAAAATTATGTTAAAGGTTTATCTCCAAATGTAGACATAAAGGAACAAAAATTGGATAGAGAAGCTCTTGCAATAATTGCCATGCTTAATTTAAATTATTGGTGTGAAGATGAAAAGGAAAAAAATGAATTAAGAAAGATATATGAAGACAATGAAAGTGCAATAAATGAATCTATTCAAGTTGAATTTGTAGATGATATGTTCAAAAACCACAAAAATAATAATGAAAATATAAGTGATAAAGTAAGTTCTGATGTAAAAAATGAAAAAAAAGTTAATCAAACTATAAATCCTAATATAAGTAAGAGTGTTAACATAGTTGTATATAAAGAACCAAATATATTTAAAAAATGTTTAAGTAAGATAAAAAAATTATTTAAATAAACATCATTAACGATAAAAACTAAGACTAGCTATTGAAGCAAATCTTAGTTTTTATTTTGAAAATTTTCACGTATGAAACACTTTTTATAAAACTAACTCAAAACTATTTGGATATTGCGTTTTTTACTTGGGTTATGTCTGCTTCACCTGCTGGTGCTGCTGGTACGTAATATCCTTTTTCTTTTGCTAATAGATAAGTTTGCCATTGCAAGTTTTCTAGTTTGTTTCTTGCACTTACAATCTCATCTCTAAAATTTTTATTGTTTGCTTGTTCTATTGTATAGGTAAGTAATGTTATCATAGAATTTGTACATGATAGAACATCGTTAATTGCAACTTTTTCAGTCATTTTTTATACCTCCTATAATAAATTTATTAACTCATTTTTTAAACTAGTGCACTCTGTGTTTAAACTATCTAAGACATTAATTACGTTTTGATCATTGGTTAAGGTCTTAAAGTAATTAATTTTTTCACAAAAGTTGGAGCTATGTCCACATATGTGTCTAATGTTTTGAATTTCTATTTGGTTTAAACTATTCATGATAACCTCCTTGTACAAATAGTACAATATTATTATTTCACAAAAATTAATAAATATACTATAAATTAAAAAAAAATTTTATTTTAAATCTGGTTTTGCAACTAAAGATGCGAAAAATCCAAATATTACTGCGGCAGCGATACCTGCAGCGGTTGCTTTTACTCCACCTATAAATATTCCTAAGAATCCAAATTCTTTTACTGCTTCTATGGCTCCAGTTGCAAGCGAATATCCAAATCCACATATAGGTACTGTTGCGCCTGCTTTACCAAATTCGACTATTGGTCCGTATACACCGATTGCAGTTAGTATAGCGCCAAGAGTTACAAACATAACTAATATTCTGGCAGGTGTTAATTTAGTTTTATCTATTAATATTTGGCCAATTGCACAAATTATTCCACCCGTTACAAAAACCTTTAAGTATTCAATTAACATCTCCATAGGTTACACCTCATTTTCTATTGCTACAGCATGAGCAATTGATGGAATAGTTTCACCTTGTTGAATTGCAATTGGACTCATTAATGCACCTGTTGCAACTACAAGAACTTTATTCATTTTTTTAGTTTTTAACTGTTCGAAAAAGTAGCTACTAAATACACTAGCCATACATCCACAGCCACTTCCACCGCATCTTACATCTTGCTTTTTTAAATCATAGATCATAGCACCACAATCATGATGGATATTTGATATATCAATTCCTTCTTGTTTTAATAAATCAACTAGAACTTCTGAGCCTAATGTTCCTAAGTCACCTGTGATAATTGCATCATAGTAGCTTGCTTGCCTTTTGGTGTCAATTAAATGAGTAGCTATTGTACTAAATGCTGCTGGTGCCATTGCAGCTCCCATATTTGCCATATCTTTGATTCCCTTGTCTATTATTTTTCCGTGGTGTTACATATGTTATATATGGTGAGCTAATTTCTATATCACTTGGTACTATTAATGCAGCACCACTTCCAGTAACTGTGCACTGTGCTGTAGAACTTAATTGATTTCCATGTTCTAATGGCATTCTAAATTGTCTTTCTGCACTGCAAAAATGCGATGATGTAGAGGCAATAGCTTTTTTGGCATATCCTGCATTTACAAATAAACTTGCTAAAGTTAGGGATTCACAAAATGTTGAACATGCACCATAAAGTCCAAAAAATGGAACTTGTAAATCACGTATACAGTATCCAGAAGAAATACATTGATTAAGTAAATCTCCTGCAAATATGTAATCTATGTCTTGAGTACTACATGCTACTTTTGAAAGTAAATTTTCAATACAAGTTTTCATCAATTTACTTTCTGCTTTTTCAAAACTTTTTTCACCAAAAAAAATATCATCAGTACTCATATCAAAATATTTTGCAATAGGTCCATCCATTTCTTTTGGACCTACAATACTAGATGTATTAAGAAGTTTTGGGGTATTTTCTAATTTTATACTTTGATTTCCTATTTTCATACATTCACCTACTTTAAAAATTCTATAATCCAATAAATAAGTCCTATTATTCCAGATGTTGTAATACCATAAACTAGTACTGGACCTGCTACTTTAAACATGTTTGCACCAATTCCAAGAATATATCCTTCCGTTTTATATTCAATTGCAGGGGAAACTATTGAGTTTGAAAAACCAGTTATTGGAATCACAGAGCCAGCACCTGCTATTTTTCCGAGTTTTTCATATATTTTTAATGCGGTAAGAAATGCTCCAAGGAAAATTAATGAAATTGTGCATATAATTGTTGCTTGTTTTTTTTCAACTCCATAATATAGAGCTACATTGGTTATTATTTGACCAATTATGCATATTATTCCGCCAACTAAAAATGCCATAAACATATTTTTAAAGAGTTTACTTTTTTTAGCTTTTGTGTCAACAAAATCAGAGTATTCTTTATTTGTCATGTTAATATCAGAATTCATTTTTTCATCACCTGTAAATATTATTTGCACAAAATATAAAAAATATAAAAAAATACTTTTAAATATAAAATATTTTTTAGATTTTGTTGTGAATTGATTGCACAATAAGTAAATTACAATACATAAAACTTAATTATATTTAAATACTATGTTATAATTTTCAAAAAAATTTAAAATTATAATTTATTAATTATAATAAAATAGTAAAGGAGGGTAATTACACGTTTTTTTATTAATTTTGATAGGAGGATAAAATATGGACATAGTGAAGGAGATAATGTATTAAAAGCTGTTTCTAATGCTATTATAAATGTATATTCTAAATACGGAAATTGCTATAGAATTGGAGGAGATGAGTTTGCTGTAATTATAACAGATAATGCTGATGTTGAATTGCTTAACGCTAAGTTTTTAAAAAAACTTTCTGAAATGAGGAAAGAATACACTATTTTACCATATGTATCCTATGGTGTCTTTAAATACGATAAGTCATCGAAAGAAACTTTAAATACAGAAAAAGCTAAAAAACTAGCAGATGAAAACCTGTATATAAATAAAGACAATGAAAAAAAGAAAAGAGGAATAATAAATTAGATTTTAGACTATTACAAAAGTAGATAATTTACTGCGTTTTGTGATAGTCTTTATTTAGTTAAATTTTAGTATATGTATTGAAAACTAAATCTAATTTTGATATAATAAGGCAAATGGTGTAATGGAGGTAGTATGAAATGGAGAACGATAAGAAATTTAGCAACGAAATGTTTGGGTATTCCAAATCGGAAGTTGAAGATTATATAAAGTCATTAAAAGCTGAGTACGAAAGTAGGTTACAGGCAGAGCATTCTGATGCTAATCGTGTAGCAAATGAACTTACTATTTTAAAGAAAAAACTTGAAAGATATGAAGTAGATTATGTTCAAAAACAGGAAAAAGTTGCTAATGCGCTTATAACTGCAGAAGATCAGGCAAAGAAAATTGTAGAAACAGCAAGACAAGAAGCAATACAGGAAAAAGAAAGAATTGAAAGCTTGATTGAAATGGAAAAAGAGAAGCTTTTGGATTTGAAAAAAGAAGTAATAGATTTAAAGGAGAAAACTGTAAGACTCCTTGATAAATATAGTCAAGAAATGAATAACTTACTTGATTAAGTGTTAGATTTTTTGCTGTATAGTCCTTAGAATTTTATATAGTTCTGAGGATTTTTTGTCTTTTTATGTATAATAATGTATAAAGTAATATTTAAATAATATATTTGTAGAAAAAGGTGATTTTTTCAAATAAAAGAATAACAGGGTAATATATTCTCTACTTGAATAATAAAATTAAACAAAAGAGTGGAGGATAAAATATGAAAATTATGTTTGCTTCTTTTAATAGAAAAAATAAACTAAAAAGGCAAGACATTTTAAATAATATATCTAAATATACAAGTACTATGATAGATGAAAACAGAATTTTAAAAAGAACAAATAGGATAAAAAATGTTAGTAATAATAACGCAGGTACTATAGATTTTGGAAAAGGTAATATAAAAAAGTATAAATGCGATAAGGACAAGAGTTTTTTTGGACTATTATGTGTAGCTAAAAATAATTTAAAAAAATTTGATAAGAATAATAATTTTAATTTGAATGAAAATAAAGAAAAACATATATTTAATAAGGAATCTAGTTATAATATAGAAAGTATTTACCAAAAGCATAAAAGAAGTGGTAATAATCTTTTTATTGATAATAATAAAATTAAGTTTTCATTTATTAAGCTGTCTGTTTTTAGTATTATAATCATGTTACTTTTTGCATTTCTTCTTAATAATGTGAGTAGTGTTAATAATTTAGTTCTAAAATTTGCAAGTAATGTTCATGAAGATGACATAGATATTTCTCCAAGTAATATTGCAAAATTATATGGAATATATAATGATTCAAATTATATTATAAATACTGAAAAAATTGAAGTTGCTAAGGAAGAGAAAGAAGAACCAAAAAATGAGAACATAGACGAGATAGAATTAATTGATAAAAATGCGATTTTAGAAAATAAGGCGGTTTTCATGAGTAGTGAAAAAAAGCCAAGTGCAGTTGTAACGGAGGAAACAAAAACGTTGCAAAGAATAAATCTTGGAACAATGAAGATTTTAAATTATTCTAGCACAAGAAATATAAATTTTGAAGAATTACTTGAAAAAAATATAACTTTGACAAAAGCATCTGATAAGATTTTATTGTATAATACTCATACATCTGAATCATATTCGAATAGTGAAAAATATCAATTTGAGTATAGTGGTGGAACAATGAGAAGTTTAGATGCTAAATATAATATGCTTGCAATTGCAAAGGAATTAAATAGTAATTTGAAAGAAAAAGGATTTTATTCTATTCATAATACAACTCCGCATGATTATGGAACATATACAAGTGCTTATGCAAAATCACGTGTTACTGTTCAAGAGGCACTATCACAAATGCAAGGTGCAGGAATAGTAATAGATGTTCATAGAGATGCAACGGCTAACTTGGCATATAGACCTGTAGCAAATGTAAATGGAATTGAAGTAGCACAGTTGATGTTTGTCATGGGAGTAGGTTCTAATTCTGTTAAAAATCCAAATTGGCAAGATAATATTGCACTTGCAATACAGATTCAACTTTTAGCTGATAAAATTTATCCAGGACTTTTTAAGCCAATGATGATAAGAAATTCTGTTTATAATCAAGATTTAAACAAATATTCAATGCTTATAGAGTTTGGGGCAACTGGAAATACTATAGAAGAAGTAAAACTTTCAACAAGGTGTCTTACAAATTTATTAAATATTATGTATAAAGATTGACTATGATAAAATTATTATGGTATAATACTAACTTGAAGTGAAAGGAAGAGGTAAAGTGCCAAATAAATTAGTGATTGTGGAGTCTCCATCAAAGGCTAAGACAATAAAGAAGTATCTTGGAAGCGATTTTGAAGTTATTGCTTCACAAGGTCATATAATCGATTTACCAGCTAGTAAATTAGGCGTGGATATAGAAAATAATTTCAAACCAGAATATAAGACAATGAAGGGAAAGGCTAGTCTTGTAAAGGAAATAAAAAAAGAGGCAAGTGATAAGAAAAAAGTGTATCTTGCAACCGACCCCGATCGTGAGGGTGAAGCAATAGCATGGCATTTAAAGAATGTGCTTAATATACCAGATGATGAAAAATGTAGAATTACATTTAATGAGATAACAGAAAATGCTGTAAAAGCTGCAGTAAAAGATCCAAGAACAGTCGATATAAATTTAGTAGATGCACAACAAGCACGAAGAATTTTAGATAGAATAGTAGGTTATAAGCTGTCACCGCTTTTATGGAAAAAAATTAAAAAGGGGCTTAGTGCTGGACGTGTTCAGTCTGTTGCTTTAAAAATAATAATGGACAGAGAAAAACAAATAAGAGGGTTCGTAAGTGAGGAGTATTGGTTACTTACAGCTAAGCTTAGCAATGGAAAAGATACAGTATTGGCAAAATTTTATGGAAATGTAGATGGTAAGATTGAATTAAAAAGTGAAGAACAGGTAGATAAAATAATAGCAAGGATAGATGGAAAAAAATATACAGTTACAGATGTAAAAAAATCTGAAAGAAAGAAGAATCCACCACCACCATTTACCACTTCTTCTATGCAACAAGAAGCTTCTAGAAAACTTGGATTTACAGTAAAAAAGACAATGATGGTTGCTCAAAAATTATATGAAGCTGGCTTTATTACTTATATGAGAACAGATTCTACTAGACTTTCTGATGATGCTAAGAAAATGGCAAAATCATATATAGTTTCAAATTACGGAACAAAGTATTATTTAAATAGAGAATTTAAAGCAAAGCAAACGGCACAAGATGCACATGAGGCTATAAGACCAAGTAAACTTAATGCAGATACATCATCTTTTTTGGCAGATGAACAAAAATTATATACATTAATACTAAATAGATTTCTTGCTTCACAAATGTCTGTTGCAGTATATGATACAACAAAAGTTACTATAAATGTAGAAGATTATATATTTACGTTAAATGGTAGCGTTATAAAATTTGATGGATTTATGAAGTTGTACATTGAAGGTAAAGATGAAGTAAGTAATGAAGATGATGAAAATATATTGCCAGAATTTAAAATTGGTGATGTACTTTTACAAAAAGATATAATAAAAGAGCAGAAGTTTACAGAACCACCATCAAGGTATACAGAAGCTACTTTAGTAAAAGTCATGGAAGAAAAGGGAATAGGTAGACCTAGTACATATGCTCCTACTATTTCTACAATAGAAGATAGATTTTATATTGAAAGAGAAAAGAAGTTTTTAGTACCAACTAAACTTGGTGAAATTGTAAATGAAATGATGGAAAATAACTTTAAAGATATAGTTGATGTTAAGTTTACTGCAGATATGGAAAATAAACTAGATATGGTAGCTGAAAATAAAGAGAATTACGTACAAATGTTAGACGAATTTTATAAACCATTTATTAAAAATTTAGAATCAGTTGAAGATAAGATTGAAAGAGTAAAAGTACCTGAGGAAGAGACCGATATAAAGTGTGAGCTTTGTGGTAGAAATATGGTTATAAAACAAGGTCGTTTTGGTAAGTTTTTAGCTTGTCCAGGTTATCCAGAATGCAAGAATGCAAAGCCTATAGTAAATGAATGTGATGTGCCATGTCCAAAATGTGGTGGAAAGGTACTTATAAAAAAGACAAAAAATAGAAGGAACTTTTATGTTTGTGAGAATAATACTAATACAGAAGATAGTAAGTGTGATTTTATATCTTGGAATAAGCCTAAAAAAGATGGAAATTTTCAAGATGATGTTACTATAGAAAAGAAAACTGCAAAGAAGTCTACTTCAAAAGTATCTACTAAAAAGATAGGCAAAAAAACTACTACTAAGAATACAACAAAGAAGACAAGTACTAAAAATAAAAAATAAAAAATAATAAATAATAAATAATGAATTTTTCTCATATGCTATATATCTAAAAAAACAAGCCATTAAACTTTTAATGTTTATGGTTTGTTTTTTTTAGATTTAAGTTTTGCACGTACTTAACGGCATATACTTCAAATATAATAGTTAAAATTAAAGTTAAAAAATCATAATGAGTAGATGAATAAATACATATTATTGCTGTGGAAACGGTGGATATTATGCATGACTTTTTTGGAAATTTTGCAAGTGAAAATAAGTAAAGTAAAAATAATAAGATATATATTATTTTCATAAGTATAGCAAATACATCTGCTTTTGAAAATAACATGTAAATTGTTCCACAAAAATTAATTATTATCATTAATACTGAGATAAGCACTACGCTATTTATTTTTTTATTCAACATATACACCTCACGTATATGTTAGCATATAACTCTTTAATTTTCAATTGTTTTTTATACAATACATAACAAAATAGGATAAAACTAAAAAATTGTTTAGAGTTATCCTATTTGTTTTAATAATCACTTTACCAATTAAACATTAGCATGCAAAATAATATATCAGATGTTGTATTCAAAGAGCAAAGTTTAGTATATTTTATAGTGATAGTGTTTGATACAAAAAACAAATATCCAATAAGGAATATAAGAGCACTTATAAAGTTCCAATTAATTTCAATGTTAGTACATAAAAGATATATGAATGTTAAAATTGCAAATATTAAGCGCATAATTATAGAAAATCTCATTAATTGCTTGTAATTATCAAATATCAAAAATATGCACAAATTAAATATCAAAAAAATGATTAGTAATATTAGAGCTTTAATTCCGTGTTTTGAGTAAATATAAAAGAAGCTATTAAATTTTATACTACTTAAAATTAAAACTATACCAAATTTAAAGTATGAGTACAATTTATTTTTCCGAAAATTAGTATGTTCATCTAGAAACATAAATAAAAATACAATTGCTATAATTAATAATGGCTTCTTAAAAAGATATGATATAAATGGAATTTTTAAATTGATTTTAGTTATACTTAGAGCAAAAGAAACTACAATTCCAACAATAATACAAAAAATTGTCTCAAAAATAAAATTAATTACTTGTACACTATTTTTTCTTTCTATCATTATTATTCCTCCTAAAGTTTTATTTGGATTTTTTTTATAATCACTACTGTAATAATTATAATATATTAATTATATAAAATCAATTGAAATAAAAAAATTATGTTTTTTTATTAAAATAAAATTTTCATCTTTAACTTACGTGCAATTTATGATAAAATACTTTGTAAAAAAATAATTAGAAAAGTTCAGGAGGTTTTTTAGATATGAAAAAAGGAGTAAAGATATTTTTAGTTATTATGTTGGCTATTATTGTAATATTATTAATATTATTTGCTATTTTAATGCTAACTGAATATAAACCAAAAGATATAGAACAATTAAATGTAGAAGGAAACGCTACAAAAGTACTTAATTTAGAAGAAAAAGTAAAAATACTTACCTATAACATTGGTTACTTGTCACTTGATAAAACGCAAGACTTTTTTTTAGATGGTGGAACGTCTGTAAGACCAAAAACTAATGAAAATGTCCTTAAAAATTTAGATGGCGTAAATGAAATTATTGCCTCACAAAATCCAGATATATGTTTATTACAAGAGGTAGATTTAAAAGCTAAACGTTCGTATTATATAAATGAATATGAAAAAATAAGTGAAAAATTTAATGGTACATCAACATTTTCTATGTATCATAGATGTTTATGCATTCCATATCCTATATTTAATATGGTAGGATATGTTGAAGCTGGTATGACAACTTTAAATAAATATAATAACGTATCTACTAGGATAGCATTACCTAGTGCATATAGTTTTCCAATGAAGCAGGTTATGTTTAAAAGAAATTTGTTAAAGCAAGTTATAGATATTAAGGATTCTTATAAGAAACTTGTAGTATTTAATTTACATCTAGAAGCTTATGATGATGGTGGCGTAAGATTAAAGCAATTAAACATTTTAAAAGATGAGATGTTAAAAGAATATGAAAAAGGAAATTATGTAATAGCAGGTGGAGATTTTAATCAAACTTTTCCAGTTGTAGATAATAAAAAATATCCTGTACTTGATGATAAAAATTTTGTAGCAAATGTTATTCCAAGTGATTTTATAGGCGAAAATTTAAAGTATGCTATTGATGATAGTTTGCCAACTTGTAGGCTTTTGAATAAGCCTTATAGTGGAAATTATCAAGATACACAGCTTTATGTATTAGATGGTTTTATAGTTACTAAAAATGTAAAGATTAATGAAGTAAAAGTAATAGATACAAATTTTGAGTATACTGACCATCAACCTGTTTTACTTGATTTTACATTGCAAAGTGAAGAAGTGGAGTAAATATGGAATTAAAGAATGAAGAAAATATAGAAAAAAATAATAGTCAAAATATTATGAAAATGCTATTAAAACTTGAAAGTTCCAAATTTAGAAGTAGCTTTCATTTAAAAAAATGTGATTTTGAATATATAGATAAAAAAGGTATTGATAAGATAGTGTCCCATGCCTATGATTTTATAGAAAAAAGATTGTCAAGTGATATTATTCCAAATGATGGAAAGCAAACTCCAATGAGGGGACACCCTGTTTTTATAGCTCAGCATGCAACTGCAACTTGTTGTAGGGGATGTTTAGAAAAGTGGCATAAAATTCCAAAAGGAACAAATCTTACAAAATCTCAGAAGGACTATATTGTAAAATTAATAATGGCGTGGATTGAAAAAGAAAAATATCAAGTTTCAAAAATTAAATCAAATGAGAAAGCTTAGCCTAGTTTTGTGCTAGGCTTTATATATTTTTAATTATAAATTTTTTAACTATAAATTTTACTTATGTACAATAATATGTACAGCTTTAATTGGAGATTGTAAAGGATACTTCTAAATGGGCTGTAAAATTTTCTTAAGTTATATTTAATTTGTTAGTTATAAAAATTAGTGTGATGATTTAACACTTTTTTTCAAAAAAATTTTTTATAAAACTAACTCTAAATGATTTTTTCAAAAAAATATTGTATCTAAAATTGAAAATAGAGACTGGTATAAAACTTATTTAAACTAGTATATTATTATAAGTGTGGCATAATAAAAATATAAAAATACTGATATTTTAATGTTTTAATATCAGTATTTTGGACTATATTTTCAAATATCTTATTAATTTAGTTTAATTTATATGTTAGAATATAATTTTATTTGTTAACTGTTTAAAAGAATTGAAAGTAATAAAGTATTAATATTTTAATTATAATAAGATTTTAAAGATTATTAAGTATTTTTTTTATTTAATAAAGATTAACTAATTAGTATTTTTTTACTAATTTTTGTTTTCGATATCTGATATATTGGTAAACTTAGTGTCTTTTTCTCTTTCTTCACTTTTATTTTCCATAATATTATGCATAGTACGTGTTACAAGTAAATTGTACTTTGAAGCATGACGAAGCTCATCTATTAAAATCTCTAGTATAGATTGATAATTGTTAGAATCTGTCATAGCAGATAAGATTTTTGCATATTTTGCAGCAGCATTAGTTTCAGATATGACAGCATTTTGTAGATTTTCAACATATGTCATTGGTGCTTTTTTACTAGAATTAGTGTTAGTTGGAAGTGGCAATTTTATTCCAGTTAAATTATAATAAATTTCACGTAACATTTTGTTGTGTTTCATTTCATCATCTCTAATAGATGATATTATTTCTTTATCTTCAGAAAGTATAGCTTGATTTAACAACAAAGTGTAAAACATTTCATCTTCAAATTCATCCATTATTGAGTGTTTTATTGTATCAAGAGCAATTGCTAAATTTGGATTTTGCATTTCTGAAGTTCGCATAAAATTTTCATTTGAATTTTGAATAAAATATGTATCATTTATACATTGATTCATTAAATAAGGTGATATAGCCTTAGGATATGTATTATTTATGTAATTTTCATATGAGTTATCTTGATCAAAAAAATTCATTTTAATTCCTCCTTGCATACTAATATAATATGAAGTAAGAAAGTATATGGTTAAAAATTTTTATTTAGTATAGGTGTAAAATTTTACTTTGTAATTAAATGGTAAATTCTATGTTGACACAAATAATCTTTTATCATATAATTATTATAGTATTGTTAAGGAGACCTTTATGAACGAAAATGAAGAAAATAAAAATTTAAATGATGAAATAAAAAGTGATGAAGTTAATAAAAACGAAGAAAATTTAGAAAGTAAAATTGAAGAAAAAATAGTTGACGAGGATAATTCGAATAAAAATGATAGTAATGTAGAGCTGTTGCAAAGTGATAATGAAGATAAAGTTACAAGGACTGGCAGTAAGAATGAAGAAAAATATAAAAAGTCAGAAATTTCTGCAGTAAAAAAAACTAAGAATTCTAAAAAAGTAGTTGTTATTATATGTGTGGTTTTAGCAATTTTTGGTATTTTAATTGGTGCTTACTCTTGTTTTGTAAAAATGTATACAGGAGTATTTAAAAATGTTTATTTACTTGATGAAAATATGTCTTTTAAGTCTGAAGAAGATGTTATAAAGTATGTAACAGAATTAGATCAAAAATTTCAAGAAAATTTATCAAATGAGGAAAATGGAATTGATATATATCAAGGTACAGAAAATATATATAAAGTCTTTGCTAGTGACTTTGAAATAAAAATAAATATTGCTAAAACAGCACAAAATATAATGAATTATGGAAGAGAAAATGGAATATTAAAAAATGATATTGATGTTTTAGTGGCTATGTTTTCAAAAAGAAATGTCGATATTGTTTTTGATATTAATAATTCAAAACTTGAAGAAACACTAAAGAATGTGGAATTAACCTTAAAGAATAGATTTGTAGATGACAAATATACACTAGACGAAAAAGATGCAAAATTGATTATAACAAGAGGAACTACTGGAAATACAATAGATCTTGATACTGAAAAAGAAAAGTTAATTAATATTTGCAAAAATAATATGATTTATAATAAACATGAAAGTTTAAAACTTGACATAAAGTCTAAGAAGCCAACAGAACTTGATTTAAATAAATTATATAATGAAGTAAAAAAAGATGCTAAAGATGCTTATATTGATGAAACTAAAACTCCAATTGAACTTGTAAAAGAAGAAGTGGGTTACGATTTTAATGTAGAAGACTTGAAGAATTTACTTGAAAAAGAAGGAAATCAAGATGAAGGTAAGGTTATTTATTTTAGTCTTACAGTAATTGAGCCAAAAGTAAAACTAAGTGATATTACATATAAACTTTATCGTGATAAACTTGCAGGATATACAACGTACTTTACTCCTGGCGTATACGCAAGGTCTACAAATTTAAAAATAGCACTTTCATATTTAAATGATATAGTAATAATGCCTGGAGAGACTTTTTCGTATAATGCAGCGGTTGGTGATGTAAGTGCTGCACAAGGTTATCAAGCAGCTGCAGTTTTTAAAGGTGGAACGACAGTAAATGAAATAGGCGGAGGTATTTGTCAGACTACATCAACGTTATATAACGTAGCACTCATGGCAAATTTACAAATAGTTGAAAGATATCAACACGGTTTACCAGTTGGATATGTTCCACCAAGTAGGGACGCTACAGTATATTCACCATCACTTGATTTTAAATTTAAAAATACTAGAAAATATCCAGTAAAAATAGTTACGTCATTTTCATACGATGGTAGTTTAAATATTAGCCTTTATGGTACAAAAGAGGAAGAAGAGTATGAAGTTATATTATCTTCAACATATCTAAAAACTATAAATTATACAACTAGATATATATATGATGAAAGTTTACCTGAGGGTGAAAGTATAGTTGTATCAAAAGGAGTAAATGGATATCAATCTGAAGGATATATAACTAAGAAGTTAAATGGAAAAGTAGTTTCAAGTAGTCTACTTTCAAGAGATACATATAATGCTCAACAAGAAGTTATAAAAATAGGAACTAAGAAATCAGAGTAAAAGGTATTAGTACTATTGTATAAAAAGAAAAAAATATATATAGTAGACATAAAAAAGTGACGCTTGAAACATAAAATTTACTAAAAAGTATTGAACTTTATATAAATTTATTGTATAATTAAAATTAGATTGGATAAGTTAACCAAGAAAGAGGTAGTTGATATATGGAACCTTTAACACAAATGAGTAAATTTGAAGTAATGGATATGCCTGGAATGACAACAATGGCTTTTGTAGTTGAAAAAAATGAAGAAGATTATATGAAAGGTAACGCTTTACTATCATTGAAGAAGTTAGAGCCGGTTGATACACCAACTAACGGAAAAATAAAAAAAACATTTAGTATTTTAAAAACTGATAATGATCCACATCTGATAGTCCTTTTGACTCTTACGCCTTCGCGTGCAATTTTAAGTACAGGAGAGTTATCCGATAATGGGTTTAAAGCTACAGAAACAGGAGTACCATTAAGTTATGGATCTATATACAATAAGACAGGAGTGGAATATAAAGAAGTTGAATATACTCCAGGTATGAAAAGACACTTTTCTATTATAGATACTCAAACTGGCGAGGAAGTTAGACCTGTATTATATACAGACGAAGTATCTGGTAAGGTTAAGGGAAGATGTAAAATTTTGCCTAATAGACCGTATATAGTTTTAGAACTAAAATTTGAAGATTAATAATTTAAAATGTAGTAATAAATGTGGTTTATATGTAGTAATAGATGTAGTAAGGGAGGATTTTAGATATGAAAATTCAATTTAGAGCAATTGTTATGAATGGTGATGGCGAAAAATTAAACGTCATATCAAAATGTCAAGGGGATGTAGGAGAGATGAATTTACCAGTTATCAGTGCAAAAACTAATTCATTTAATCCATTAACAGACATTTCTTTTGTTCAAGATAAAGTTTAAAATGTTAATTAAAATGAAGTAAAAAATGAGGGGCCTATTAACATGCATAAAATGTAGGCTCCTTTTGTTTTTGGAATTAAAGAGGTATAAAATGAAGATTAATAAGTATAAATTAAAAAGAGAGATTCTTCCATTTGCAATTTTGTTTGCAATCACTGTTTTAATTGTAGTAACTAATATAACTGTTAGTTTACATCAAGTTGGGCAAAGTGCTAATTTGGTGAAAAAATTGCAAGCAATATTTTCAAATTTTGTAAGTAATCTTACTTCGTTTAAGTTCCTTGGTGCTATTTTTGTAGATTTTGTTACTTTTGCAAAACTTACAATGTGGACCTTCTTGATTTTTGTAGTAGCCTTTATTTTTTGGAAACTTAAAAATTGGGGAAAATCTGAATACGAAGGAATTGAAAATGGATCAAGTGACTGGGCAAAAGATGGAGAAGAATTTGAAAAATTACCTGATGGTAGAGAAGTTTTAAATAGAAAAGAAGGATTTATCTTAAGTAAAGATCATAGACTAGGTACAGATTTAAAAAAGGTTCTTATAAATAAAAACATATTAGTTGTTGGACGGATCTGGTGCTGGTAAATCTGCATGTTATATTAAACCCAATATCCTTCAATTATTAGGATCTTACGTTATTACTGACCCTAAGGGTGAACTATACAGAGAAACATCTGGTTTCTTAAAAGAAAATGGGTATGAAGTAAGAGCTTTTAATTTGGTTAATCCAGAATATAGTGATAGATATAATCCACTTGCTCACTTAGTTGATCACCAAAGTGTTGATACGCTTGCTGCTACAATAGTACAAGGAGCAAAAAAAGGAGCTCAAGCCGGAAGTAGTGATCCATTTTGGGATGATACAGCAAAGATGTTGTTAAAAGCAGCCATATATTATGTTATATCAGTACTTCCACCAGAAGAACAAAATATTTCTAGTTGTCTTAATATTATAAGAGCAGGTGGTGCTGATGAAAAGCTATTTAAAAAATTATTCTTAGATGAGTTAAAGCCACAACATCCTGGGCGTGTTCAATATGAAAACTTTAGTACTGCTGCAGATAAAACAATGCAAAGTATTGTAATATCAACTATATCAAAAGTTGAGACTTTTGATACGCCAGTAATGCAAAGAATAACTACATCAAATAATATAAATTTTGATGATTTAGGAAAAAGAAAAACAGCAATATACGTTATTACGTCAGTAACAGATAGTACGTATGATTTTGTATCTACTATGTTCTTTAGTCAAATGCTTCAAAAATTGTACATACAGGCAGATAAAAATGGTGGTAGATTGAAGCAACAGACATATTTTTTACTAGATGAATTTGCAAATATAGGTAGATTGCCTGACTTTGAAAGAATGTTAAGTACGACAAGAAGTTTAGGAATTAGTATATCTATAGTTGTACAGGCTTTGGATCAGTTAGAAGGATTATATAAAGAGCAATATGAAACAATTCTTGGTAACTGTGATACACATTTATTTTTAGGAAGTCAGTCAATAAAAACTTGTGAGTATTTTTCAAAGAGTTTAGGTCAAAAAACAATTAAATATCAAAGTAAATCTATTAGTAAAGACAAAAGTGAAAGAGAAAAGCAGGGTGTTTCAATTAGTGAACAAAAACAAGGTAGAGACTTGATGACAATTGATGAATTAAAACGTCTTGATCCAAATGATGAAATACTACTAGTTAGAACACTAAAACCAATTAAAGCAAAAAAAGCATGGTATTTTAAATATCATCCAATGAGAGAAGAAGCTAAAAAATATGAAATCCATGATATAACTGAGATGCCAAAAACAGAAGCCGTTGAGGTAAAAGTTATGGATGTAAGGGCACATATGAAAAAGCGTGAAGAGATTGCAGCAAGAATATTAAAGGAAAAATCGGAAGCAAATAAAATTGACAAAGTTACAATGAATGAAAAAGAGTTAAAATTAGATTTAGGAGAGAGTACTTTAGGAAAAAAGGATTTTACTGTGCCTAAAACGACAAATAATGGTATGAAAGAAGCTACAATTCTAGAAAAGAGAAAAGAACCAGAGGTACCAGTATTTGATCTTGAAAAAGAATTAGAGAAGAAGTTTGATGAATTGTTTGGAGAAACAGACAATCACTAAAACATCTTTATATAAAAAATAATAGTACTAGATAACATAGAGATTTAATCTTTATAATCTAGTACTTTTTTTTACTTTACAAAAATATTTAGGTATTGTATAATTAATGTATACAATTATGTTTTATATAATGTTTTATTTTGCAAAAAGGTAATACATTATATGTGAAATTGGAGGTAAAAAATGTCTAATATTTTTGATTATTTGCTATGGAGAGATATAAGTATGGACCTCTTACCATTTAATGAAATAGATAATCTAATATTGGCAAGATTTTCATATTTTCCATTAGATGGATTTATAAAAAATGAGGAAAAAGTAACTATACATGAATTATACGAAAGATATGTAAATGGAAAAATGCGAGGTAGGATATTACAGCCAGAGGACCCTAATTTATTTAAAGCTCTTGCTAAAAGCACTAGGTTTTCTAATTTTTTAGTGACAAGATATATTAACAAATTTGTGCCAGAAGAAGAAAAACAATTTGCTGCTGTTACAATTCTTTTTTCAAATAGTAATACTATGTATGTTTCATATCGTGGAACAGATAGTACCATTGTTGGATGGAAAGAAGATTTTAATATGAGTTTTAGCGATGTTGTACCTGCACAAAAAGAAGCTGTAGCATATTTAAATAGTATTGCTAAAGAATTTAAGAAAAGAGACATTATAGTTGGAGGACATTCTAAAGGTGGAAATTTGGCAGTATATTCATCAACATTTTGTGATGAAAAGGTACAAAATAGGATAATAGCAATATACAATAATGACGGACCAGGATTTCATAATAGTGTTATAAATTGTGATAATTATAATAAGATATTAAATAGAATTGTTACATATATACCACAAACCTCAATTATAGGTAGATTACTTGAACACAAGGAAAAAACTATAATTTTAAAAAGTACACAAACTGGTATAATGCAACATAATCTATATTCATGGCAGGTCTTAGCAGATAAATTTATAAAAGATGAACTTACATATTCTAGTGAAGTTATTGACAAAACAATAACCAACTGGTTAAAGGAAATATCTCCTGATCAAAGGGAAGTTTTTATAAATACACTCTTTGAAATACTTAGTGCAACTAATGCAAGTACATTACCTCAAATTAGTGATAAGTGGTTTTCAAGTGCTAAAACAATGTTAAAAACTTATAAAAATTTGGATTCAAAAAGTAAAGAAATTATGATAGAAGCATTGAATGCTTTGTTAAAAATAGGAAAAAGTAGTATGAAAAAACAAAAATACGAACCGAAAGGTCTAGTAAAAACTAATAATACTTTAAATAAATATACTAACATGAATATAAACGTTATTATGAATAAAGAACAATAGATGGATGAGAGATATATGAAAATAAAGTATACTTTTTGTTAATAAATAATGTAGAATGCTTGGAGGAGTTATGGAAAAAGACTATTTATTTGAAATGTTAAAAAATCAATACAATTTACAAGATGTCGAAAATATTATTAAAGGGCTTGAGAAAAAAAAGAAAGTAACTTTTAGAATAAATGCTTTAAAAACAAATTCTTTTGATGTGGAACGTAATTTAAAAGAAAATAGCATAGAATTTGAAAAGGTACCATGGTATGATCATGCATATATAATTAAAAATGTAGATGAAAATTTTATTAGAAAGATGGAAATATATAAAAATGGTGAAATTTATTTGCAAAGTCTATCATCGATGATACCTGCTATTATATTAGATCCAAAGGAAAATGAAAATATCTTAGATATGACAGCTGCACCTGGTGGAAAAACAACACAAATTGCAGCTCTTTCTTGTAACAAAGCTTTAATAACTGCTTGTGAAAAGAATAAAATAAGGTATGATAGATTAAAGTATAACATTGAAAAGCAATCTGCAAGAGTAAATGTACTTTGTGAAGATGCAAGAGTGCTTGATGACTTTTTTTCATTTGATAAAATACTTTTAGATACGCCTTGTAGTGGGAGTGGTACACTAGATTTAAATACTGATATTTCTCGAAAATTTTCAAAAGAACTTGTAGATAGATCAATAAAAACTCAGGAGATTTTATTTAAAAAAGCTGTAAAAATATTAAAAAAAGGACATGAAATGGTGTTTTCTACATGTTCAATTTTAAAAAATGAAAATGAAACTAATTTAAAAAAAGCAATAGATAAAAAAATAGTCGAGGTAGTACCTATTAATTTGGATATGTTTAGTAATATACCAACTATACAAAATGGCATACAGGGTACTATTACGATTTGTCCAAATGAAAATTATGAAGGTTTTTTTGTAGCAAGATTAAGAAAGATATAAAAAGGATTGACATTGGTTCTGTTTCGTATTAAAATAATCAAGATACGATATAGAACTATTTTTTTTGCTAAAATTAGTAATATATAATATATAATATGACAAATTGACATGCCTTTTGCTATATTAGTTGAAAATATCGTAAGAAAGGTGTATTGAAAAAATATGGAGAATTTGAAAGGATTAACACCAGAAGAAGTAGAGGAAAAAATAAAGCAAGGAAAAACAAATAAAATAAAAATTAAGGTAAATGAAAGTATTTTTAAAATAATATGTAAAAATATATTTACATATTTTAATTTAATTTTTTTAGTATTAGCAATTTTGCTAATCACATCACAATCATATAGAAATTTAACATTTTTAACTATAATAACAATAAATATTTTAATTGGAATATTTCAACAAATTAAGTCAAAGATAACATTAGATAAATTATCATTACTTGATAAAAAAGATTACATTGTAATTAGAGATGGAAAAAAGGAAAAAATATGCTTCGATGATCTTCTTGAAGGAGATTATGTAATTTTAGAAACTGGAAATCAAATTCCTGCTGATGCAATAGTAGTATCTGGAAAAATAAGTGTAAATGAATCGCTGTTAACTGGGGAGCAGGATGAAATTGAAAAGAATATAGATTCTAATATTATGTCAGGAAGTTTTGTTGTATCTGGAAATGCAGTAGCAAAGCTTATAAATGTTGGAGATGAATCATTTTTGGCAAAAATAATGAAAGATTCAAAAAAAATTAAAGAAACAAAGTCAGAAATGATTTCTGCTATTGATAGTATTGTTAAGTTTGCAGGAATAGTAATTATTCCTATTGGAATATTACTATTTTTAGAGTCATATATCATTAATTCTAATTCTTATAAAGAAAGTGTTAATTCGATGGTATCGGCATTAATTGGAATGATCCCAGAAGGGCTGTATTTACTAACAACAGTAGCATTGGCAATAAGTGCAGGAAAACTTGCTAAGAAAAAAGTTATTTTACATGATATGAAAAGCATAGAGAGTCTTGCAAGGGTTGATGTTTTATGCGTTGATAAAACAGGAACAATTACAAATAATAAAATGAAAGTATTAGATATATTTGATGAAAAAGAAAAGAGCTTAAAGAAGGAAAGAAAAAGTTTAAAATTAGAAATTTTAGCTAAATATATTAATACAATAGATGATAATAATATAACTATGGATTCCATAAAAGAGGAATTGGAAGGAATTTCTTATGAAGTATTAGCCAACATAGACAAGGAAAATTTTAGTTCTAAAAATAAATTTTCATTTGTTAAAGTTAATGAAAATTTAACATACAAACTAGGTGCTCCTGAGATATTGCTGGATAAAAAGTTTGAAAATTTAGTAAATAAAAGAGCCAAAAATGGTGAAAGAATACTTGCTTTTACGAAAAATGAAGGAGATAAAAATATTCCTATTTTGTTCATAAGTTTAAGAAATGAAATAAGAAAAAATGCTAAAGAGATTTTTAAATTTTTTGATAATAGAAAAGTTGAAATAAGAGTTATATCAGGTGATAATCCAATTACAGTATCTTCAATTGCTAAACAAGCAGGTATAAAAGGATTTGAAAAATATGTTGATTGTAGAGAATTGAAAAGTTATGAAGATATGAAAGAAGCAGTAAAAGAGTATGTGATTTTTGGTAGAGTAAATCCTGAGCAGAAAAAACAAATAATTATGGCTTTAAAAGAATTAAATTTAAAAGTAGCAATGACAGGTGATGGAGTAAATGATATTTTAGCAATGAAAGAATCTGATTGTTCAATTGCTATAGGATCTGGAGCAGATGCAGCTAGGGAAACAGCACAGGTTGTATTACTGGATTCTGATTTTGGTAGTATGAGAGATATAGTTTATGAGGGCAGAAAAAATATTAATAATATAACCAGATCTGCTTCACTGTTTACGTATAAAAATATATTTTCATTATTGCTTTCCATATATTCAATAGTATTTGCAATGCAATATCCTTTAGAGCCAAATCAGGTATCTCTTGGAAGTGCGTTTGCAATTGGAATACCCGCATTTTTGTTAACATTTGAAGAAAATCAGAAAAAACAACAAAATGGAAATTTTTTAATAAGAGTATTTACAAATTCACTACCCGCGGCAATAACGTCATTTTTGGCAATTGTTGCAATGGTTAGATTTTCTGTATTATTTAATGTTGGTGGACAAGAAGTAACAACAGCTTGTAGTTATTTATTTTTTACAGGAGGATTTTTGATTTTGTATAAAATTATTAGACCTTTGAATAAATATAGATTAAGTGTTATGATTTTATGTATTTTTGGAATTATTATAACCATTAACATTATGCCTGATTTTTTCGCAATAAAAGAAATATCAGAACGAGCAGCAGCGCTTGTTACATTGTTTGCTATAACAGAGTTTTCAGTTATTAGGTGGCTTACATTAATGCTAAATAAACTAGAAAAAAAGAAAAATTATATTTCTTAATTATTGTAATACATGTCAATAAATAAAAAATGTAAGTGATATAAAAAAACTCGGAAGTTTAATGCTTCCGAGTTTTGGTATATTTCGAACAAAAAACGTCTTATCTCTTTGAAAATTGTGGAGCTTTACGAGCTTTCTTAAGACCATATTTTCTTCTTTCTTTTACTCTAGAATCTCTAGTTAAAAGACCATTTCTTTTTAAAATTAAACGAACTTCTGGATCAGTAGTAGCTAATGCTTTAGCAATACCGTGAGCTACAGCTCCAGCTTGACCAGCAAAACCACCACCACAAACAGTAGCTTCAACATCATATTTTTCCATTGTGTTTGCTACTTTAAATGGTTTTAATACGATAGCTTTTAGTGTATCTAAAGTATAAATCTCATTCATATCTTTTTTGTTTATTGTTATTTTTCCAGTACCAGGAACAATATTAACTCTTGCGATAGAAGACTTTCTTTTTCCTGTAGCATAAATATATTCTTTTTTTGCCATTTCATTCTCCTCCTAAAATTCCCATTTTTCAGGTTTTTGAGCTGAGTGATCATGCTCTGCACCTTTAAATACTCTTACATTTGTAAGTAAAGTTCTACCAAGTGAATTCTTTGGTAACATGCCTTTTACAGCAAGAAGTAAAGCTTTATCAGAATCATTTTTCATTAGGTCTTTGTAAGATATTTCCTTTAATCCACCTATGTAACCAGAATGATGTCTGTAAACTTTTTGGTTTAATTTATTACCTGTTAAAATAATTTTATCAGAGTTTATAACAATAACATTGTCACCACAATCTAAATTTGTAGTGTAAGTTGGTTTGTGTTTGCCTTTTAATAATTTTGCAACTTCAGTTGCTACTCTACCAAGAGGTTTATTTTCAGCATCTATCACATACCATTTTTTTTCAATTTCGCTAGCTTTTACGCTATGTGTAGTATTATTCATAATAAAAAAATCCTCCTAAAACAAATTTCAAATAAAGTTAAACCGTCCGGGGTTATAGTTTAACTACTATATTTACTCAAATATTATACAATTAAAGTGATAAAAAGTCAATAATAAACATAAAAATAAAAAAATAAAAAAATGTAAAATTAGAGAATTTAGTATATATGATGTAAATATTTTAATAACTAAAAGTTAATAATATGTGTGTGAAAAATATATTTAATGTTATTAGAGCGTAAACGGAAAATTAAGATGATTTAAAGTATCAAAATTAGATTTTACTGTAAATTTAGTACAACACTATTGAAAAAAAAGTATATTTATAGTATCATAATATAATAGATAATTGTATAAGGTGGGGTATCCTGAGTTTGACAGTAAAAAAATGGAAATACGCACCTGTAACCTAGTAATATCAACTAAGTTAGGTGCGTAAATTGTTTCCGAAAGTTCTTGTGAAAATAATCATTTTTTCATATTTCCTAAATTTTTTTTAATATCTTGTAATCTCATATATTTTCTAGAAAAATCCAAATCCAATATAGTTCCAATATCATTTAAAACATCATCATAATAATTAAATAAATAATAATTACTTTGAATTTGATAACAATTACATTTGCTAAGACTTTCAAGTATTTTTCCAACCGAATATTTTTTATCAAGTTTATGTTGCAATACTCTTGATAATACTAATGCAATATAACATGTTAAAAAATGTGATTCAATATGTTCTTTTCTCGATACATAAACTGGTCTGGCATCCAATTCGCTTTTTGTGACTTTAAATGTTTCTTCTATTCGCCATAGTCCTCTGTATATATCAATGATTTCATCAGGTGTTTTTTCAAATTCGCTTGATACTATCATATAATATCCATCTAATTTTTCTTCTTCAGCAATTTTATCTTCATCAAGTGAAAGCTGAGATTTTGCTTCGATAATTTCACCAGTGTTTTTATCGAAAACCAGATGTTTTATATATTTGCTTGCACCAACACAATTTTTTTTGTTATATTTTTGAACATTACCAATTAAATCTTTGGCTTTGTCTATAGCTGGCTGTCTTTCAGCTTTGGCACGTTTGGCATAGTCGGCACTCCAAAAAACAACTTGATGTTCATCTACATTTTGCTTTATTTTTATCGTTTTTCCATCTTTGTCTTTTTTTGTTATAATAATTTCTCTTGGGCTCTTACGAGATTTCTTTTTGTAAGTTTTATCTTCGTTGTATTGATAACCATTTTCATCTAAAACATAATTTTTTAAGTCTTTGTTAGCTCCTCTAATACTAAGACTCATAACATACCCATTACCAATGGCTTTGTTGTAAGCGATATTGTTTCCTGTGTTTAGTCCTTTGTCTGCAACAACGATAACTTTTCCAACATTATAATTTTTTTGTAATTCTTGTACCATTGGCTTTAAAGTTAAACAGTCATTTGTATTACCTTCAAATAATTTGTAACACATTGGTAATCCTAAAGAGTCCATGAATAATCCCATTTGAACGATTGGATTTGGTCTATGTTCTTTGCAAACTCCTTTTTTTCTAATTTCATCTGGGTCATCTATTTCAAAATAATAATTTGTAACATCATAAAAAACGGCTTCGTTTTTTGGTTTGTATTGTTCTTCGATATGGTCATATATAAAATGTTGAATGTTTTCTTTGAATGGCTCCAAATATCCTAGAGCATTATAAACTTCTTTTAAAGAAAAATCAGTGTTTTCAAAAAATAAATCTTTATTTTCATAAGTTGATTTTTTTGAATCTGGAAATAGACATCTTGCAAATACTAATAATTTCATAATATTATTAATTTTAAATTCTGATACATTTCTATTTTTAAATTTGCTTATTAAAAATTTATCAATTTCTAATTCATGATAAATTTTTGAAAGTGCTATATATCCATAATTATATGAATTATCTGTGTTTAATTCTAATTTTTCGCCCAAACATAATTGAAGTGGAATTGATAAATTTTGTTGTTTTTTTTCTTTATTCATTTGTTTTACGACTTCAGAAAAATGGGCTATGGGATCTTCATATTGTTTTTCAAGTACATCAAGATATCCCAATGATTTAACTGTTATCGTTTTTGTATAGCCTTTTTCTCTATCATGATATCCATCTGCAATATATAAATAAGTTCTGCCTGTTTTATTATTTTTACTTTTTTTTAAATACATTTTTAAACCTCTTTTATAATTTTTTTATATTATATCACAAACAACAAGAAACCACAAGAAAAAACGAAAAAATATTTGACAAAAAAATTAGCCTTGATTTCAAGACTTTTAAAGAATTAATTTGTAGAAAAAATGTCAAAGTACGGTGAAATTGTTGAAAATCCAACATATGTTGCTCAAAATCCAAATCAAGGTTCAATTGAATACATAAAAGAATATAAGATTGATAATGAATTTGTATTGGTTGCGGTAAGGGTCACGAATAATGGAAAAATGTTTGCAAGAACATTATTCAAAATGACAGAAAGAAAAAAGAATATATATTTAAGTAAAGGATATGCAAAAAAATATCTGTAAATACTTGAAATTATATAAAGATGTATGTTATAATTAAAGTAGCATATAATATGTTTAGGAAAGTATTAGAGGACGGAACAGGCAGCCGTCACCCATTGTTAGGAGATACAGGAAGGTCACCTTGTCTATACTTTTCCTGACAGAAAAGTTGGCAGGTAGAAATACCTGCCTTACTTATTTTTTTGTGGCATTGCCACTGATTTGCCATCACTGTACAAGTTTTATTACAAGGTTATATAACTTCATATAAGGTTGCTAGTGAAAGTGTTTCCTTTTACACGGACATGTTGAGAGAGTGTGTGTCTTAAAACTTAAATAAATGCATGATTAAATTGGAAGTCTTTTAAAGAAGGCTTTCTTTTTTATAAGTCAAAATCATTAAATAGTTCGATGGTAGATTTAGAGTGTCAAACGGCTTTATATAAAGCCACAAAGGAAGGTATAAAATTTATCCATATAAAGGTAGATATTGTTATCCACTTCAAATTTTATTAAGTACATTATATATAGATATGTTTGGCATTACAATAAAAAATAATTCATTAGAAAACTAAAAGATGTTGCAGTATGGCATCAAATTGGAAAAACAATTTTGAAATGTTAGAAATTATTATTGGGTGAAATATTAGAGAAGGAAATTAAAGTATATACTGCCGTTAATTCAGCAATGGTGCAAGCATATTGGGAGATAGGACAAGAAATACATAAGACTTGTGGCAAGAAGGATAGAGCATAAATGGTAAAAAAATATTAGAATAATTATTAGAACAGTTAACAAGTGAATTTGGAAAAGGATTTACAGTTACAAATTTAAAGTATATGAGACAATTTTATGCTAATGAAACTGTGGAATCTAATTGGAGTGTAAGATAATTAAAAAGACAAATAGGAACATTCTATTATAAAAGATTACTGGCAATTAAAGATAAAGAAACGGTAAGAAATAGGTTTACCAGAAAAGTGACGTTATTCTTATTTTATTTCCATGTGAATTTGTATGTGTACTAATTTTTACATTCGTATATGATTTAGTAATTTTTGCAAAGTCTGCTTCTAGTATAGTTAAATATAGTATTACTGTACTTTCCAAGAAAAATCCATTTGAGTTTTGATTTAAAAAAATACTTTCTATTTCTCCAAAACGATAACTATAATCTATAATCGCTCTATTAAGATTTTTATTTGTTGTTAATACCAATGTTTTTTTGCATCTACGTAATCACTAATAACAAAATTTGTTTCATACTCTGCTTTTGTGTCTTTATATTTAAATATTTTATTATACGATATTTATATCTTGGAAATTCTATTAAAATTTTCCTATATTAGTGTTTTTTTTTTAGAATCTGGATAGCCTTTTCATTTAAAGTAGCAAAACAAAAGCGATATCTCTTGTTTTCAAATGTGTATGTTTATTATAAAAAATATCCAGTTGCAAGTTTCAGTTGCAATTTTTTTAGGTGGATAATATGATGTTAAAAGAAATTTTTACATTTGAAAAATTATATAAAGCATATAAAATATGCAGAAGATATAAATAACATAAGGTGGAAGTAATAAGATTTGAAGCTAATATTTCATTAAATATAGCAAATCTTATGAATGATATTAAAAGTTAAAAAATATTTATAAGCAAATTGTAAAAAAAATGTTGTTATGATAAAATATTTTTAGAAAAATGTTTTTTAATATTTATTTGAGATAAATATTGTTGTAATTTAAGGAGTGAATTTTATTATGAGTAATTTAACTTTTTTGACACAAGAGCAGTGTTTTGAAAGTGAAAAATTAGATATATTGCAAAAAAGAGGAACAAATGCTGCAATAACTGATTTTGCTATATTACTGGGAGGATGGGTTGATAAATATAAAAATTATTGGCATATAGATGGTGATGCCTCATTAGGTGGAAGAACAGGATATTATTGGACAAAATCAGGTAATGGAGATAATGACACGTTCGTGGTTAAGGCATCTGGGAATGGTCACTCCGACGATGCTAAGATACGCTATGTTGGGGCTCGCCCAGCTTTACCGTTCTCATCAATCTTTAGTATCCCTACGAACAGAGTAAGTGGAGCAACAAAAAGAGCAAGAGATGGTATTTTAGAGGTAGAGTATGGATATTATCCACAAAAAGCTGTATTTGAAATTATGCAAATAAGATTAGAAATGCTTTTTGAAAGAGGAAGTTTATCAAAAACTGGAAAAAAATATACAACAGATTCAAGAAAATATGATGAATACGATAAAATGTTTTTGCCAAAACAATACGAGGAATTTCAATTCGATGGAAAAAAATATGTAAGGCTAGAAGCAAATTCTTGCTTTGATGGTGAGGAATTCAAACTTTCAAATGGAGAAAATTATAAAAATGGCGATCCTGTATGGTTAGAAGTTGCTCCAGTAAAATGGTTAGTTGATGAAAAAGCAAAGATAATGCTTACAGATAAATTGATTTTTGCTGGAGTTCAATTTAACCATACAAGAGATTATCATACAGAAGATTTTGATAAAACAGATATAAAAAAATTTATGGACAAATATTTATCTAAAGAATTAGAGCAGACAAAAGTAGCGATAGAAGTAGGTGAACAAAGTGATGAAGAGCGAGAAGTTCAGCCAAGTGATGAAGAACAAGAAATTCAACCTAGAAAATCAAGATTGCAAAAATTAAATCCAGATAAAACAAAACCAGCAGAAAGAGCAAGAATGACAGATACTGAAATAATACAAAATTGGATTGAAGCAGGAGAAACAGTATTGTTAAGAGGTCCATCTGGAATAGGAAAAACAGAAAGAATAAAAACATTATATCCAGATTTAATATATATGAAATTAACAAATAATATGTTTCCAGAAAAAGTAGTGGGATCAGTTAATTTGCAAACAGGAAAAAGCATACCACCAGATTTTGCAAAGACTGCTATTATGCAAGAAGCAACAGAAGAAGAAAGAAAAATGGTGGAAGAAAATCTACAAAGTATATTTGATATAGCAGATACAATTTATGAGAGATCAAAAGAGAGTGATAAAAAAGTTGTAATAATGCTAGATGAACTTTTGAATGTAAAACCAGCAGTTCAAAGTTTAGTATATACGTTGGTATTAAATAGAATGGTGGAGATAGGCAAAGGACTTAAACTACCAGATAATGTTGTTGTGGTAGCAACAGGAAACCAAAAGAAATATTCAAGTGTAGCAGAGGATTTGGCAGAGCCACTAGAAAAGAGATTTGACCATATACTAGATATGGAGCCAA
>OJNH01000317.1_pt1 | contig 44235 bp, 32 predicted proteins | sample 1597361 | NCBI WGS metagenome assembly OJNH01 (sample SAMEA2452136, study PRJEB22498) | human gut metagenome | biome: human feces; feature: human gut; material: feces | place: Australia | collected 2012
AACTTTATCAAGACTTAAGACAAGCAAGTAGTCAACCAAAATCAGGAAACTACACTATTATTCCCTAAAATGACAAGCAACATCTGCTCTTCTAAAAAACAAAATTCAATAAGTCCTAACGCCCGAATTGGGTTAAATGTGATGCTTATTCGGAGAAATCCAGATAGGGTGTCAGGCGAACAAAATCTGTTTGCGAGAATGCTGTATAGTTTGCGAGGTCGCTCAATTTGTGAATAGCACCATATACCTTGCGATGATTAAATATTGCAACAACTTGTTCATAGCTTAAATATGGGTGTCGTAAAAGTTGCCCAAAAGTTGAGTGGTTGACTTGAAGTCTCGCTATGTTTATGTTCTTTAAGGATAGCCATTGCTCAATGTCATCTGGTATGCCACATATTTCTTTTATCTGTGAAATAGAAACGAAACCTCCCAAACGGTTGCGGTATCTTATAATCTTGTGGGCATAATATGGTCCAATGCCAGGTATTCGCTGTAGAAGCGTGCTGTCTGCAGTGTTTATGTCAATTTTTTGTCCGTGCCGAAGTTTGTATGATGTGTAGTTCTCGTTACGTGTTTGAACTCGGTCGTCGGAGGGGTGGGGGGTGTTGCGGCTCTGCCTCTCTGAGTTCTTTTTGTAGATATATTCATGTTTGCTTGCTTTTATTCTGACATACGGTGCAATTCTTAGATAGTCACTGTCGGCAAGAGTATATATGCGGCTCAAGTCAGTTGGAGAATGGAACACTCCTCCTGCTTTTCTATAATTAATAATGGCTCTTGCGGTATTTTGTTTCAATCCGAGTGAAAGAAATGTGTTGTAGTCTGCGGTGTTAGGGTCGAAATAAAAGAGCTTTATCTTTTTGTTGTTTGTAACGTGCGTGTCATCGGTCTTCGTAAGGTTAGCTTCTGCACTCTCTGTATCTTTTATTACAGATGTGTAAAAATACATTCCAATATTTGCAGTCAGAATAATTGCGATTATCCAGACAATGGCTTTTTTGTCGTTTACGCTTAATGGCATTTTATATTGAAAATTACATTTCTATTAAGAAGCGAAAATTGAAGCGTCTTCCTGTCAAGTAGTTTGGAACAGCATACTGTGTGTTGGTTATGTCTGTAATCCAATAATATGAATTGACATTCTTTATGTCCATCAGGTTAAGTAGATCAACTCCAAGCCATATGTTTCGTATTGGATAGTTTCGTTTGTGGCGGTCTTCGTTATTAAGCAGGCGATAACTCATACCGATGTCTGCACGTCTATAAGCTGGAGCTCTGAAGTTGTTTTTTTCAATGCCAGAATGAGGTGCGCCAAAAGGAAGACCATCTGCAAGAGCGGCTTTTAGAGTCATCTTCCATTTTGTTGTACCTGGGAAGAAGTCTGTAAAGAAGAGTGACAAATTGTAACGCTGGTCGGTTGGGAGTGGTAGTGACAATCCGTTGTATTTTTGTTTTGCCGACATTATTGATAGTGTAATCCATGAGTCTGCCCCTGGCACAAATTCTCCAAAAAGTTTGAAGTCAATGCCTGCAACATGTCCTTTTGCAAGGTTTTCGCCATAGTATACAATTCTGAGGTTGTTTATGTTGTATGGGATAATGTTGTCTAAGACTTTATAATATATTTCTGTTGAAAAACGGAATGGTCGATCGGCAGCTTTGAATTGGTAGTCCATGCCAACAAGGAAGTGGATGGAGCGTTGTGATTTGATATTGTGATTAAGTTTTACTACGGTGTTTGCGCCTAACTTTGTTGTGTCGCGGAGTTCCTTGTAAAACGGAGATTGGTAATAGTAGCCTGTTGCAAGTCTAAAGGTTAGGTTGTCATATTTTGCGGGAATAAATCCTAATGATGCACGGGGCGAAACAAGGGTTTCTTTGTTCCATGAATTATGTGTGAGGCGTATTCCGTAATTGAGGTTGTAGACTCCTGTCTTGTTGTTAAATTTATAGTTGTCCTGTATAAAGCTTTCGAGACGTGTTGTTGCAACTTCTGTTTGTGCATGAAGGTTGTAGATTAGTAACAGTTCATCCTTTGAATGCGGAATGGAGTATCCAGATGAGTCTCTCATTTCCCATTCTGTCGAATGCTCTTTGATTTTTTCGCTTTTTAGGTTTATTCCTGCGAGAATTGAATGTCGTTTTATTGAGGTGCGTAAATTTAATGCCGTTGACATTACGCGAGCGGTAAGATAGTTGCGTGCATGCTCAAGATAGGATCCAACTCCCAATTGTTCTTGTCCAACGGCAGAATTTAGCCAATATTCTCCACGAATGTCGTATGCTTCCTGCTCTTTTGTGGAATAGGCTGACGATAACCACTGTAAGGCAGTGGTGGAATTGAATTTATATGTTATACCAAAAGAACCGAAATAGGTGCGGAACAAGTCTTTTTCTTGGCCATCGAAATAGACTTTAAATGACATTGGGGAATCCATCGTTCCAAATTTTGTTTCTCTGTCATGAGGCTTGAAATTGTATCTATTGTCTGAAATGTTGCCAATAAAGTCAAACGTCCAATGTTTGTTAGGCGACCATGAAGTGTAGTTTTGGTAGTCCACGAATCTTGGGTCATATTCTCCATCTGTATCAGTGCTTCCCATCAAGTATTCCGTACTTTTGTAGCGCAGTCCGTTCATCATTGAGAATTTCTGATTTCCAAAACCGACATAGGCGTCTGCCCCCATAAGGCTTCCCGCAAGGGAAGCTTCGAAATGCTCTGGTTTCTTGTATGTGATATCAAGTACCGATGACATTTTGTCTCCATAGCGTGCAGGAAACCCTCCTGCAGAGAAGTCAATGTCTGCAACCATATTGCTATTTATAATAGATAGTCCCTCTTGCTGACCAGAGCGAATAAGCATGGGACGAAACACTTCAACACCGTTCAGATATACGCAGTTTTCATCGAAGCTTCCTCCGCGTACGTTATATTGTGAAGATAGCTCGTTGTGGGTACTTACACCCATTTGCGTAGCAATGATTTCTTCAACACCGTTACCAGTAGTGGATGGCATCTGTTTAGTGTATTTCGTTTTTATGCGTTGAACAAGGTCGGTCTGCTTACGCATAGCTGTAATACCTGCTTCCCCTAACATTATCGATTTTGAAGAAATCTTCATGTCGAAACGCAGTGAGTCTGTATTTGGGGCGTAAATTCTAAATTTGCGTGTTCGATATCCTATTTTCATACATGTTATGAAAACTGAATCAGTATGGCTGCATGATAAGCTATATTTTCCCTCTGCCCCAGATACGGTAAATGCCCCTTGCTTTTCAATGATTATTGATGCGAATTCTACAGGGGAATCATATTCGTCAACAACTTTTCCAAATATCCGTAACTTGTTTTGTGCAAACAAGTTGAATGTTGAAAACAATAAGGCAAAAAAAAGAAATGTGTATCTATTCATTGAGCAAGTCTGGTCTGAGTTCTTGTGTTCGTTTTAACGCTTGGTTAAATTCCCATTCTTTTATCTTTGCTTCATTGCCTGAAAGCAGAATTTCGGGAACTTTCCAACCCTTGTAGTCTGAAGGGCGCGTATATATTGGTGCCGCAAGAAGGTTGTCTTGAAAAGAATCGGACAAGGCGCTTTGATCATCGCTAATTACTCCGGGCACTATGCGTACGATGGCATCTGTAATGGTTGCGGCAGCAAGCTCTCCGCCAGTCAGCACATAGTCACCGATGCTGATTTCTTTTGTTATAAGGTGTTCCCTGATACGGTAGTCGATGCCCTTGTAGTGACCACACAGGATTATAATATTTTCTTTAAGTGACAGTTCATTTGCCATTTTCTGATTGAACTGTTCACCGTCAGGTGTAGTGAAGATAATCTCGTCGTAATGGCGTTGGGATTTTAGTTGTGAAATGCAGTCGTCAATAGGCTGACACTGCATTACCATACCAGCAAAGCCTCCAAATGGATAATCGTCTACCCGCTTGTGCTTGTCTTCGGTGTAGTCTCTAAGATTATGTATATGTATTTCTACAAGTCCTTTTGATTGTGCCCTGCCAAGAATGGATTGTGTTGTGAAGGGCAGTAGCATTTCAGGTAATACTGTTATGATGTCAATTCGCATATTGGTAAAGGTCGTCTGTTACGTTTCTGTGTCATATAAAGTCTGTTATTTTATAACGCAAATTTATTGTGATTATTTTAAATTGTCGTAATTTTGGCACAAAATAACCGCTATGACAGAACTGGAACAGATACTTCAGCTTCGCAAGGAATTGCATCAGCATAATTATAATTATTATGTAAAGAACAGTCCCGTTATTTCTGACAGGGAATTTGATGACATGATGCATCAATTGATAGAATTGGAAAAGAAGCATCCGGAAGCGTATGATGCGAATTCTCCTACTCAGCGGGTGGGAAGCGATTTGAGCGTCGAGTTTATGTCTGTTAAGCATCGGTATCCAATGTTGTCATTGGCAAACACTTATAACCGTGCTGACGTACAGGCGTTTTATGATAGGGTTAAGTCTGGTCTCAAGGGACAGAAATTTAGTATTTGTTGTGAATTGAAATTTGATGGTCTTTCTATATCGCTGATATATCATGACGGGAGTCTTGTTAGGGCTGTGACACGAGGTGACGGACAGTTTGGTGATGATGTTACGGTGAATGTAAAAACCATACGTACAATACCGTTGGTTCTCAATGGTAGTGGATTTCCGAATGATTTTGAAATTCGTGGCGAGGTGTTGATGCCATGGGAAAGTTTTGAAAGACTTAACCGGCAACGTGCACAAGAGGGTAGTGTCGCTTTTGCCAATCCGCGTAATGCTGCGAGTGGAACTTTGAAAAGCAAAAACTCTGCAGTTGTTGCAGAAAGAAACCTTGATGCGTATTTGTACTATTTGTTAGGTGAGCAATTGCCTACTGATAGCCATTACGAAAACATGCAAAGAGTGTCGCAATGGGGATTTAAGGTGTCGCATGAAATGAAGTTGGTTTCAACGCTGGATGAAATTATGGCATACATAGATTATTGGGACAAAGAGCGCTATAATTTGCCAGTAGCTACAGACGGAATAGTTCTGAAAGTAAATTCGTTGCAACAGCAAGACCTGTTGGGTTATACCGCTAAGACACCCCGGTGGGCTATTGCATATAAGTTTCAGGCTGAAAGGGCAATGACAAAACTTGAGGAGGTTACCTACCAGGTAGGTCGTACTGGGGCCGTAACTCCAGTGGCGAATATGGAAGCAGTACATCTGGCTGGTACGGCTGTCAGAAGGGCTTCTTTGCACAACGAGGATATTATACGTTCCTTGGATTTGCATATTGGAGACATGGTTTATGTGGAAAAAGCGGGGGAAATCATTCCTCAGGTTGTGGGGGTTGATTATGAATGGCGCAAGCATCATCAAGTGGGTGAACCTGTAACCTTTATTAAGACGTGTCCGGAGTGTGGTGCCCCTTTGGTCAGATATGATGGGGAGGCTGCTCATTATTGTACCAACGATGTCAGTTGTCCGCCACAAATAAAAGGTAAGATAGAGCATTTTATCTCGCGAGACGCAATGAATATTGACTCATTGGGCCCTGAGACGGTAGCGGATTATTATAATAGAGGATTAATAAAAAATGTTGCAGACCTATATACGTTAAAGGTAAGTGACCTTAAGGGGGAGAATGGCACAAAGTCGAAATCCGCAAATAAAATCATTTCTGCCATAGAGGCAAGCAAAAAAGTCGGCTTTGAACGCTCTTTGTATGCTTTGAGTATTAGATTCGTTGGCAAAGTTACTGCTAAAATAATCGCACATAAGTTTTCTAATATTAACAACCTAATTTCCTGCTCGTATGATGAACTGGTAAATGTCGATGGGGTTGGGGCTGTTATTGCCCAGTCTGTCAGACATTTCTTTTCTGAACAAAGTAATCTGGAAATAGTCAAGCGTTTGATGGAATATGGAGTATGTTTTGAGCTACACGAGGCTCGTGGGGCTGTAGGAGACAAACTCTCTGGTATGATTATTGTTATTAGTGGTGTGTTCAGACAGCATTCGCGTGACGAGTATAAGGCAATGATAGAGGCTAATGGCGGAAAGAATGCCAGTAGCATTTCTTCCAAGACGACTTTTGTACTTGCCGGTGATAATATGGGACCGGCAAAATATGAAAAAGCGCAGAAGTTAGGAATTAAGCTGCTAAGTGAGGAAGACTTCCTTGGTATGCTTGGCGAAAGAAGAACAGACGAAACGGAAAAAGTTGAAGAAAGCGATTCGCAGCAGAATAAAGCCTACCAACTTGATTTGTTTAATTAGAAAAAATGTAATAGTTAGTGAGGAATTCTATTTAACAGGCTATATTTGCGCTACAAAAAACAATAATAGTTCAGAATGAAAAAGTATGTGATGGATTGGGTTGTTCTTGACAACCAAAGGCTTGATGACAGGCATTTGCTGTTGATTTTAAATCCGAGTAATGGTGTAATGCCAGAAATGCGCCCAGGGCAATTTGTCCAGTTAAAGTCAAATGCTTCTCAAGACACGTTTCTGCGTCTACCTATTTCGATAAATTATATTGATGAAGAGAAAAAACAATTATGGTTGATGGTTCAGATGATAGGCGAGGGTACAAAAGCGCTGGCCAATCTAAGGCGTAACGATATTTTGAATTTGGTTTTGCCTTTAGGAAATGGATTTAGTATAGACAAGGCACAAGGTCGTGTGTTGCTTGTGGCGGGAGGGGTAGGTATTGCTCCCATGTTGTATACGGGCAAAGCTCTAAGAGAGAGGGGTGTTGTCCCTACTTTTTTATTTGGCGCCCGAAGTGGAAATAATATTCTTGAAAAAGAATTGTTTGAGAATTTGGGAAAATTGTATGTTACGACGGAAGATGGTTCGCTTGGAGAAAAAGGCTTTGTAACTCAACACTCCATATTGAATAAAGAAAAATATGATATGATTATGGTGTGTGGTCCTAAACCTATGATGATAGCTGTTGCCCGTTATGCAAAAAACACAAGAACGGATTGTGAAGTCAGTCTTGAGAATATGATGGCATGTGGACTGGGAGCCTGCTTGTGTTGTGTAGAAAAAACAGTAAAAGGAAATGTATGCGTGTGTTCTGAAGGACCAGTGTTTAATATAAAACAATTGACATGGCAAATTTAAAGATACAGTGTGCAGGATTAGCTTTGCGCAATCCTGTTATGACAGCATCTGGCACATTTGGATATGGTATTGAATACGAAGATTTCGTGCCAATGAACAAACTTGGAGGCATTGTTGTTAAAGGTACGACTTTGTTTGCAAGAGAAGGTAACGATTATCCTCGAATGGCAGAGACTCCAAGCGGGATGCTAAATTGTGTAGGACTGCAAAACAAAGGGGTGGATTATTTCGCTAAAGAAATTTATCCAAAAATAAAGGACATGGATACAAATGTTATCGTAAATGTCTCTGGGTCTGATCCTGAGAATTACGCTCTTTGTGCCGCAGTTGTCAATGACCTAGACAACATTCCTGCTATAGAACTTAATATTTCATGCCCCAATGTGAAAGATGGAGGAATGGCTTTTGGGGTTACTTGTCGGGGTGCTGCATCTGTAGTTAAAGCTGTCCGCAAAAGCTATCATAAGACCTTGATAGTTAAGCTTTCGCCAAATGTGACAAATATTTCCGAAATTGCACAAGCGGTAGAGGCCGAGGGTGCAGACTGTGTTTCTTTGATAAATACTTTGATGGGTATGTCTATTGACATCGAAAAGCGGTGTTCGCGTTTAAGTATCGGCACAGGTGGGCTTTCTGGACCAGCTGTCAAGCCTGTTGCTATTAGAATGGTGAACCAGGTGGCACATGCGGTAAAAATACCGGTGATAGGTCTGGGCGGAATCATGAATGCAGAGGATGTCATAGAATTTATGATGGCTGGAGCCACTGCTGTTGAAGTGGGAACGGCAAATTTTATCGATCCCTCTGTAACCGGCAAAATTGTTGATGGCATTGACCAATGGTTAGATGCTCACAATATTAAGAATATCTCGGACATTGTTGGCGTAATATAGGGTGTAATTCTCTTTCTTCTCTGTGTTTGTGTGTATTTGGCATTCTAATATGTTGACAGGTGCCCAGAGTTGTTGTTGGAGAATAAAATGCTTTTCATATCTGGTTTAGGAATAATAATGTAATCCCACTATGTCGGCTATTGTGGGGCAGAAATGAGTCAGAACTTTGTCGAAATTAAAAGACGATGTCAAAACAGGTAGCTTTGACATCGTCTGGTGTTGTTGTGTTGCAGTGACGCGGAACAGGACATATATACCTACTTCTTGTCAGGAATGTCTTTTGTTCTGGTAGATTTCTTTTTGTTGTCTGAAGTTGCAGTTTCTGACGGCTTTCTCTGGCAGTTTTTGCTTCTTCATTTCTTGCTATAAGAGCCTTTCTTGCGGTTGTTTGCGGTATCTGAGGGCTTGACGTTTTCTTTTTGGGCAAATGAAACTTTGTCTATTGTTTTGCCGATGACCTTTTCTATTTTCTGGAAGTACATCCTGTCAGAAGGGCAAATGATAGTTATAGCTTGCCCTTGTTTTCCTGCACGGGCAGTTCTGCCTATGCGGTGAATATAGTCTTCTGCATCGTGAGGTACATCATAGTTGATGATGGTTTGTATGTCGTTGATGTCTATGCCGCGCGCAATAATGTCGGTGGCAACAAGAACGTTTAGATGACCGTTCTTGAATTTAAGCATCACTTTGTTCCGTTCGTCTTGGGTAAGGTCTGAATGCATGTCTGAAACGTTTATTCCCTCATCTTTCAGTTTCTCGGCAAGCTTCTTTACTTTCATTTTTGACGATGCAAAAATAATTGCTCTTTGTGGCGGGTTGCTTGTGAACAAACGTCTTATTAAGTTGATTTTGTTGCTCTCGCTACAGATGTAGGCCTTTTGGTTGATGCCAGACGCTGGTTTTGAGACAGCAATGCGTATTTCTGTGGGGGAATGTAAGAGGGTTTTTGCGATTTTCCGAATTCCATCGGGCATTGTAGCGGAAAAAAGCATAGTCTGACGTTTTTCGGGCAGATGGGTGGCAATGTTCATTATATCATCGGAGAACCCCATGTCAAGCATTCTGTCGGCTTCGTCAAGAACAAAGTAAGAAATGTTATTGAAATCAATGTTTTCTAATTGTAGATGGGAAATCAGTCGTCCTGGGGTGGCAATAATGATGTCTGCACCCAGTTTTAGGCTTTTGAGTTCTTGAGAATACCTTATGGCATCGTTGCCCCCATAAACGGCGATGCTTGAGATTGGCAGATAGTAGGAAAAGGCTTCTATTGTGTTGTCAATCTGTATTGCCAATTCACGTGTGGGAACCATGATAAGGCACTTCGTTACACTTTCTTTGTGTGGTGCAGTACATAGTTGGTTTAGAATAGGTAGCAGATAGGCTGCGGTTTTCCCTGTTCCGGTTTGGGCTATTCCTATAATGTCGTTCCCCTCTAATAGGGTAGGGATAGATTTCTCTTGTATTGGCGTGCATTTATCAAAGCGCATTTCATAGAGTGCGTCGAGGATGCGGTCGTCAAGAGGTAACTCGTCAAAATACATAATATAGTGTGGTAAAGTTATTTGGGTGTCCGTCTATATAGTACAAACGCTATAAACGAAAAGATTATATTCGGAATCCAAGCGGCAAGCATTGCCGGCATACCAGCTTTTGTGGCAAAGGCTGACGAAATCGTTTGAAAAAGAATGTAACTGAAACTTAGGCCAAGCCCAAGCCCAAGGGAAAGCCCCATGCCCCCTTTCCGTTTTTCACAGGATAAGCTAACGCCTATGACAGTCAGAATCAATGCAGCAAATGACGAGGCAAATCGTTTGTGGTATTCAATCTCGAAAGTACTTAGGTTGGCGGAACCGCGCAGGCGCTGTTTGTCAATATAATCGCTTATTTGCGGGGTGGTCATAGTTTCTTGTTGATTCCTGTTATAGACAAGGTCTGCTGGTTCAATAGTAATTATTGTGTCTGTTTCTGTGCCTGATGTGATTTCTTCACGCATTCCTCGCATTTTGCGTATCTGATAATTGTAAAGACGCCAACGGTATCGTGTGTCAGAGAGTGTGTCATATTGAATGCGTAGGGCTGTAAGGTGTGATACCAGTTTTTTGTTATGGAATTTGTCAAGCGAAAAGCCGTTGCCTGCTTTTTGCTCGCTGTTAAAAGACGAGAAGAAAGCTATTACACCCGTATCAACCTGCAGCTGCAGATTGTCAACCATATATATCTGTCTTTTCTTGATAAATTTATTTTCGAAATCGGTGCGTATTTTTGTTGAGTGTGGAATTACGAAGGCTCCAAGAATAAGTGTGGTAAGTCCTATTAGTATTGAGGAAATGATATAGGGGCGTAGAATGCGCTTGAAACTCATTCCACTGGCTCTCATTGCAATTATTTCTGATCGGTCTGCCAATTTTGACGTAAAGAATATGACAGAAATGAACACAAACAGAGAACTGAACAGATTGCTGAAATAAGGTATGGTGTTCAGGTAATAGTCAATAGCGATTTTTCCCCATGAAATCCCCATCTCGTTATGTGCAGTAGTCAGCTTGTCTATTTTTTCATTGAAGTCAAAGACAATTACGATTAGAATTATCAGTGCGATGGAGAATACATACGTACCGATAAAATTTCTGATGATATAAAAGTCTATCTTGTTGAGTGGCGGCGTGTCAGTCCATTTTTTTGCCGTTTTGTTGACCATGCCCTTGATGGTATGTCGATAAGACCACAATAAAGGGAAAAGCAATACGCCGAAAAAACGAAGAACAAGTCTTACAAGATGTTTGCAGGCAAAACCCATCACTTTTATTGTTTTAGGCCACACGGACATGTTTTTATTAATTTGTGTATGTTGTCTGTCTTCAAACGGTGGAAAATTAATTTTACCATCTATAGTCTGTTGCTCAGTTGTGGCAAGATGCCCTTGTACCAGACGGCATAGTCGTTTTGCTTAATATGCTTACGGGCTTCTTTGACGAGCCAAATGTAGAAGGCCAGATTATGGATGGAGGCTATTTGCATGGCGAGCAATTCTTTTGCCTTAAACAAATGGTGCAGATATGCTTTTGTATAGGCTTTGTCTACATAAGATGGTCCTTCGGGATCAATGATCGAAAAGTCGTTTTCCCATTTTTTGTTTCTCATGTTCATGACCCCATTGGCAGTAAACAACATTGCATTCCGGCCGTTTCGTGTGGGCATGACACAGTCGAACATATCTACTCCGCGTGCAATGCCTTCCAATATGTTAGCAGGTGTACCTACTCCCATCAAGTATCGTGGACGATTGGTCGGAAGAATTTCGTTTACCACCTCAATCATCTCGTACATTAAATCCGTAGGTTCTCCGACTGCAAGTCCACCAATGGCATATCCGTCAGCATCGAACTGAGTGACGTAACGTGCGCTCTCTTCGCGGAGATCCTTATACACGCATCCCTGCACAATCGGAAATAGTGATTGTTCGTATCCGTATAGTGGGGTCGTGGAGTAGAATTGCTTAAAGCTGCGGCAAAGCCAATTGTGAGTGAGTGTTAGGGATTTTCTCGCATACGAGTAGTCTGAAGTCCCTGGGGGGCACTCGTCAAAAGCCATCATGATATCTGCCCCTATAACACGTTCTATATCCATTACTTTCTCTGGTGAAAAGAAATGTTTGCTTCCGTCAATATGAGAACGGAATTCACACCCTTCTTCGGTTATCTTGCGTATTCCAGATAGTGAGAATACCTGAAATCCTCCGCTGTCGGTAAGCATGGGGCGATTAAATCCATTGAATTTATGTAACCCTCCCGCCTTTTTTATTGTTTCTATGCCAGGCCTTAGATACAGGTGGTACGTATTGCCAAGTATTATCTGCGCTTGAATATCGTCAGTCAGTTCATGAAGATGCACTCCCTTGACTGATCCTAAAGTACCTACAGGCATGAAAATAGGAGTCTCTATCATGCCGTGTCCTGTTACGATTAGCCCTGCCCTTGCGGAAGTCCTGGAGTTGTCTGTGTGTTCAAGATTAAAAGTCACTGTCTGGTTGTCTGCAATTTGATTTTGTTGATGCTGCAAGATGGCTTTCTTGCTATATAGCTGAAGTTTTTTCTTCTATAACAAATGTGATGGGTTTTTCAACCTTTTCTTGTAGCAGTGCTGCTGAAAGTACATCGCTGACATTCTCTACGTATTGGAACGTAATACCGTTTAGGTAGATGTTAGGAATGTCCTCAATATCTTTACGGTTGTCTTTGCAAATGATGATTGTGTTGATTCCTGCTCTTTTGGCTGCAAGTATCTTCTCTTTTATTCCCCCCACAGGCAGGACCTTGCCTCTTAATGTGATTTCTCCAGTCATGGCAATCTTGTCTTTAACCTTTCTTTGTGTAAGTGCAGAGGCGATAGACGTTGCTATTGTGATGCCGGCGGAGGGGCCGTCCTTTGGTGTTGCTCCTTCTGGAACGTGAATATGTATGTTGTAGTTATCGAAGATTCTGTAATCAATATCCCATTCGTCAGCATGGGCCTTGATATATTCCAATGCTATGGTGGCAGATTCTTTCATTACATCACCGAGATTGCCTGTAAGTGAAATCTTACCCCCTTTTCCTCTACTTAGACTTGTTTCAATAAACAGTATTTCGCCACCGACAGATGTCCATGCAAGTCCAGTTACAACGCCGGCATATTGGTTCCCCTCGTAGATGTCGCGTGTAAAGTATGGCTTGCCTAATAGTGTTTTTATATCCGCAGGTTTTATTGTAGTTGTCGTAATAAGTCCTTCACGAGCATACTCATAGTCAAGTTTGCGGAAAATTTCGTTAATCTTCTTTTCTAATGTCCTGACTCCACTTTCCCTCGTATAGTGTTCTATTATTTCTTCAAGAGCTTGCTTGTTGAATTTGAGTGAAGGCATGTCTTGAAGTCCGTTCTCCACTTTTGCTTTTGGTACCAAATGTCGCTTCGCAATTTCAATTTTCTCTTCTGTCAGGTATCCGCTCATCTCAATCATCTCCATGCGGTCACGAAGAGGACCAGGAATCTCGCCGATGTTGTTGGCGGTAGCTATAAACATTACTTTTGACAGATCAAAGTCGAGGTCGACAAAATTGTCATGGAATGTACAATTCTGTTCGGGGTCGAGAACCTCTAACAGAGCAGAAGTCGGGTCACCGTTAAGTGTTTGTTGTGTTACTTTGTCTATTTCGTCAAGAACAAATACGGGGTTGGATGTTCCGCACTTTATAAGGCTTTTGATAATCCTGCCGGGCATTGCTCCGATATAAGTGCGCCTATGTCCGCGGATTTCAGCTTCATCGTGTACGCCTCCCAATGACACTCTGACGTATTTGCGCCCCATGGCAGAAGCTACACTTTTGCCAAGAGATGTTTTTCCTATTCCCGGAGGGCCGTATAGACATATAATGGGAGCTTTAAAATCGCCGCGTTTCTTTACAACAGCCAAGTGCTCGAGTATACGTTCTTTAACTTTTTCAAGCCCGTAATGGTCCGTGTTGAGGATTTTCTCAGCTTTACGGATGTCAATATTGTCATCGGAGAATTTGTTCCACGGTAGATTTAGAACGGTTTGCAGGTAGTTGTATTGCACGTTGTAGTCTGGACTCTGCTGGTGCATGTGCTCAAGTTTGCTAATCTCTTTTATCAAGGCGTTGCGAGTGGCTTTTGGCATTGTGAGCGAAGCAAGCTTTTGCTGAAGTTCCAATACTTCGTTGGTGCTGTCATCTCCAAGTTCTTCTTGAATGTTGCGAATTTCCTGCTGAAGGAAGTATTCGCGTTGTTGTTGGTCAAGGTCTTCTCTTGTCTTTCTTTGAATGTTGGCTTTAAGAGCTGCGAGTTGTATTTGAGTGTTGAGGACTGTTAGTAACTTCAATGCTCTTTCTTTGGGATTTGTCTCGCGCAGAATGTTTATCTTTTGTTCTGTGTCAAAACTGATATTCGTGCAGACGAAATTCAGCAGGAAGATACTATTTTTTATGTTGTTAATAGCAAAGTTGCTTTCTTCTGCATGTGAGTCACTTAGAGAAAGCAGTTTGTTCGTACGTTCCCTAATGGACTCTATTATTGCGGCAAACTCTTTGTCGTGTTCTTTTGAATCTTTTTCGTACAAAGGTAGAATAGACGCTCTGTATAAGCCTTGCCTTTTTGTAATGTTTGTAATGCAAAATCTGCAGAATCCCTGCAGCAAGGCTGTAATCCTGCCGTGTGGTAATTCCAGTATGCGAATAACTTTTACAAAAGTTCCTATGTCATAAATGTCATCCTTTTTAGGGTCGTCTATGTCTGGTCTGACTTGGCTGACAGCTCCGATGATGGCTTTTTTTTCCATTGCCTTGCGTACTACTGCAATGGAAAAAGGGCGTTCTATGGCAACAGGTACTACAATGCCTGGAAATATTGCCATATTTCGAAGAGGGATGACGGGGATGGTATCTGTATCTATGTCGATATTGAATATGTCCTCAACGTTGCCGTCAAAATCTGCAATGAGAGAATATGGTGAAATGTTGGAGTCTTCGCTCATGATATTTCTTTTTGTAATGGCGGTTAACCTTGTATATATAATATATAAATGTGGTAGGCAGAGATGCTACTATATTAAAGAATTGCAAAATTACGATTTTTCGGCGAATATTTCATCTTTCATTATTATAATATTTTCTAATTTGTGCACGGGTAGACTGTAATGGACAACTTAGAGCTAATACTATCTACAATAGGTTTGTGAAAATAGAAAAAACACAAGGTGCCTAAATGTATTGGAGACGAATGACGTGTTTGTTATTTTTTTCGTCGTGATTGTGGTCTTGCTTAATTTCTGTTCGGGCCCATTTTGCAAAATGCACATTGTGTTTTTAATTGAAAGTGTTTCAGGACGTATAAAGTTTATAGAAAAAGTGGCTGTTTGTGCTAAATTTGTGTTAAAATGTTTGTCGTGTGAAGAAATGGTAGTATCTTTGCATTGAAAACAGAACGAGAATATGAGATTGAAAATCTCTTATCTAATACCATGAAAACACTTTTTTTGAGCACAAATCAAATGCGTTGTTTTTTGTTGCTTGAAAATTTAAATTAAAAGAATTATTATGTTACAAACAAAAGCTGGTACTATCGCAGGAGTAATTTATGAATCTCTTGTGGGAGAAACCGAGGGATTGTCGTTTAAAGCAATAAAGAAAGCTACAAAACTGACCGAAAAGGACTTTATGTTGGGTTTAGGTTGGTTGTTGCGAGAAGACAAGATAAATGTAGTTGAGAGTGGCGTAGAGAAAGATCCGTATATCTATAGTCTTAAATAAAATCTATAGATTACATCGGGTACTATTAGACTTACTAAAAAATATCTTTTCATTTTGTTGTCCGGAATGTATGGCGGAATTGTTAAAACCGTCATTATATTCCGGATTTTTTTTGTTGTGGGTATTTCGGAAGCTTGGTTTATATTTTTGCGGAATAAAAAAGTTTGTATGTATTCTTTATTTTTATAATTTTGCAAATGAAAAACATACATAAGTTAGGTGTTCGAAATCTGTTTGTAGTCAGAATGGTTTTGTAAAGACACAGATTTCCTTTTTCTTTGAAAGAGCAATGGGAACTTAGTGACCGAAGGCAAAGGAGACAGATGCGCAAAAGAAAATTGTTGTGACTAAAAGAACATCTGCTTGGTGATATAAAAAAGAACATCTACTTAAATGAGAAGAAAGAAAATCTGGTTTATAGTCAATCCTGTATCCGGGGGGGTAACAAAAGACGATATCGCTAATTTGATTTCCGATATACTATCTCGTAGTTTGTATGATTGGCGGATATGCTATACCGGATATGCGGGTCATGGGGCGGTTTTGGCAACCATGGCAGTTGAAAACGACATTGATGTAGTTGTTGCAGTAGGGGGAGACGGAACAGTAAATGAGGTTGCTCGTTCATTGGTTCATTCGAAAACCGTACTTGGAATCGTTCCGTGCGGGTCTGGCAATGGGCTGGCCCGTCATTTGCAGATTCCGATGGAGCCTCGCAAGGCTTTGGAGATGATTAACGTGGGTGAGAATATCTCCATTGACTATGGGTTGATAAATAACAGACCTTTCTTCTGTACGTGTGGCATGGGCTATGATGCTGCGGTGAGCTACAAATTTTCCTCATCCTGTAAGCGAGGGCTAAAGGCTTATGTTGAAAACGCTCTGATGGAGTTGGCAAAGTACAAGCCTGAAGCATATACAATAATAGACAACAAAGTGGAGCGTACTTACAAGGCGTTTTGTATTGCATTGGCTAATGCCTCCCAATACGGCAATAATGCCTACATTGCCCCAGAGGCCTCAATGAACGATGGTTTGATGGACGTGACAGTTGTTGAGCCGTTTCCGCTTATTGAGGCTGCGTCAATGGCTTATATGCTTTTTAATGGTATGTTCAAAGAGGGGGCAAAACACATCAAGACGTTCCGCACGAGCAAACTTACTGTTATTAGAGAGCAGCCTGGCATAATACATTGCGACGGAGATCCGATGAAAGCGACAAGCATAATAAAAGTAGAGATGGTACATGCGGGGTTAAAGGTGATAACAAAAAGTGATGCTACGGCACATCTTGTGCCAATATATCAAACGATAGGTCAACAGGTAGGTCAGCAGATCGGACAGCAGGTGATACCTGTTGTTTCTGCATCGGCGGCAGCGTTTCGACTGGCGAGCCAAACTATAGTAAACCTTTTCAAGCAACCCAAATGAAATGCGGTGTGATATGATAACGGTCACTATGCCGTGGACGATATAAAGAAAGATGTGTCGTGCTACGGTGTTTTTTTGTGTAGTGGTGTTATTCATCTGAGATGTTATACAAGAAAAAGACCGTTCTAAATATATATTGTGCTTCTTTTGGTAATTTATTTAGTGTATAACAATTAATTATCGGATTATTTGTGTTAATTTTGCAAATACTTTGCTTGGAATTATGCGGTTGCTTTATGTAGCAACAATAAATATTGTTATCTTATCATTATCATGGGATTATTACAAGATAGATTAAAACAGTGGAGACGTCCTCAGGAATTTATGGCGGCTGGCATTTACCCTTATTTCCGCGAAATTACAGGGAAACAAGGAACAGAAGTGGACATTGACGGAAAAAATGTCTTGATGTTCGGTTCAAATGCCTATACAGGTCTTCCCGGTGATGCTCGTGTCATAAAGGCTGCGTCAGAGGCTCTCGAAAAATATGGTAGTGGTTGTGCTGGTTCACGTTTCTTAAACGGGACACTTGATTTGCATGTGAAATTAGAAAAGGAATTAGCCGAATTTGAAGGAAAAGATGAGGCGTTGGTATTCTCTACAGGCTTTACGGTTAACTCAGGAGTAATAGCGTGCCTGACCGGGCGCAATGATTATATTATTCGTGATGACCGTGATCATGCAAGCATTGTAGACGGTTGTCGTTTGTCTATGAGCAAGAACCTCAAATACAAGCATAACGATATGGAGGATCTTGAGAGACAACTTCAAAAATGCGAACCTGAGGCCGTTAAACTTATAGTTGTAGACGGAGTCTTTTCTATGGAGGGCGATCTTGCCAAGTTGCCAGACATAATTCGCTTGAAAAAGAAGTATAATGCTACCGTGATGGTGGATGAGGCTCATGGAATAGGTGTCTTTGGTCGGCAAGGAAGAGGCGTGTGTGATCACTTTGGGTTGACTGACGAGGTAGATCTGATTATGGGTACGTTCAGCAAGTCGCTTGCTGCTGTAGGAGGCTTTATCGCAGCAGATAAGGACCTCATAAACTGGATAAGACATAACTGTCGTACTTATATATTCAGTGCATCAAATACTCCCGCTGCGACAGCTGCGGCTCTTGAGGCTCTTCATATTATACAAAACGACCCTAAAATTCTTGAAAACCTTTGGGATGTTACTGACTTCGCTTTGAAGCGTTTCAAGGAGGAGGGCTTTGAAATAGGTGATACTGAGAGTCCTATAATACCGCTATATGTGAGAGATGCAGAACTTACGTTCTATGTTACGAAACGTGCATTTGAAGAGGGCGTGTTTATTAATCCCGTTATTCCCCCCGCTTGTGCACCCCAAGACACTTTGGTGCGGTTTGCATTGATGGCTACACATACAAAGGAACAGGTTGAACGTGGGGTGCAGTCTCTTGTAAAAGTCTTTAAAGAGTTTAATTTACTGAAGTAATTTAGAAAAATAGTATAATGAAAAAGAACAATAATCAAAGGTCTCAATTTGGTTGTTGTTCTTTTTTTTTAGAAATTGATTTTTAAGGTTAAAATGATAGTGATAATGAAAAGAAAATTATTATGTATGGCCACATGTCTTGTTGTGGCAACATTGGGTTTTGCCCAGAAATATCCATTTATGGATGAAAAGCTGTCAATCGAGCAACGTGTTGAAGATCTTCTTGGGAGAATGACTTTAGAGGAAAAGATAGCTATTATCCATGCGCAGAGCAAATTCTGTTCGCCAGGAGTTCCCAGACTTGGAGTTCCGGAATTGTGGTGCACAGACGGCCCTCACGGTATTCGTCCAGAAGTCAAGTGGGATGAGTGGGACCAAGCAGGTTGGACAAATGATTCTATTATAGCATTCCCTGCCTTGACATGTCTGGCTTCAACTTGGAATGAGGATATGGCGCATCTTTATGGTGTCAGCATCGGCGAGGAGGCCCGCTATCGCAAGAAAGACGTTCTTCTTGGCCCTGGCGTTAATATTTTCAGAACTCCTCTTTGCGGCAGAAACTTTGAGTACATGGGCGAGGATCCGTTTTTAAGTGGAAGGTTGGCAGTTCAGTATGTCAAGGGAGTCCAAAGTAATGGCGTGGCGACTTGTGTAAAGCATTTCTGCCTTAATAATCAAGAAAGGGCGCGTCATACAGTCAACGTGCATGTTGATGATAGAGCATTGTACGAAATCTACCTGCCTGCATTTAAAATGGCAGTCCTTGATGGAGACAGTTGGACATTGATGGGTTCATACAACAAGATTGACGGTCAGCACGCTTGTCACAATTACAGAATGCTCCAGCAGATACTTAAAGGAGAGTGGGGTTGGAAAGGAGCCGTTATTAGCGATTGGGGTGGCACACACAACGCAGACGAAGCGGTGCGCAACGGCCTTGACCTCGAATTTGGTACAGGTACAAACGGATTGTCTGGGCGAGCAAAAAAGAGTTACGACAATTATTTTTTGGCATTGCCTTTTCTTGAGGGGATAGAGTCTGGTAAATATTCAGTGGCAGACCTTGATGACAAGGTACATCGTGTTCTGCGCCTGCACATGTTCACTACTTTGAACACACACAAGCCTTTTGGGTGCATCAACAGTGAAGAGCATTATGAAGCTGCCCGACAAATAGGCGCCGAAGGCATCGTGCTCCTAAAGAACGAAAACAACATACTGCCGCTGAAAGCCAACGGAAAGAAAATTCTTGTAGTGGGAGAAAATGCCGTAAAGATGATGACCGTAGGCGGCGGAAGCAGTTCGCTAAAAGTACAACGTGAAATTAATCCATTGCAAGGCTTACAGGCTCGTTATGCTGGCAAGGCAGAAATAAAATGGGTCAGAGGTTATGTGGGTGATGTTTCTGGAAGTTACAACGGCGTTACGACTGGACAAAACCTTACCGAAAAACGTTCTTTTAAGGAACTCGTAACAGAGGCTGTGGCAGAGGCAGAGAAAGCTGATTATGTAATATATATAGGAGGCCTGAACAAAAGTGGAGGTCAAGACTGTGAGGGTGTTGACCGTAGGCAATACGGACTGCCTTATAAGCAAGACTCTCTTATCACCGAGTTGGCACAAGCCAACAAGAACTTGATTGTTGTTAACATATCGGGAACAGCATTTGAGATGCCGTGGGTTGACAAAGTGCCAGTCATCGTACAGGATTGGTATTTGGGTAGCGAGGCAGGAAACTCTTTGGCGCAGGTTTTAAGCGGTGACGTTTCCCCAAGCGGTAAGTTGCCGTTCACATGGCCCAAGAAGCTCTCGGATGTGCCTGCTCACAAGTTGGATGATTATAATGATAAAGAAGAATTCTATAAAGAGAGTATTTTTGTTGGCTACAGATGGGCAGACAAACAAAAGGACGTTGAACCGTTGTTTCCTTTCGGCTACGGTCTTAGCTACACGACTTTTGACTATGCTAAACCTGTTGTTGACAAACGCACAGTTTCAAGTACCGACAGCATTACAGTCTCAGTCAAGGTGAAGAATTCTGGAAGCGTTGCGGCAAAGGAAATCGTTCAATTGTATATATCAGACAAGAAGAGTTCTTTACCTCGTCCAATCAAGGAACTGAAGGGATTCAAAAAGATCCTGCTTAATCCTGGAGAGGAAAAAATGGTTAGTTTTACAATAGGCAAAGACGCACTTAGCTTTTTTGATGACAAGAAACACGAGTGGGTCGCAGAACCTGGCAAATTTGAAGCCATCATCGCCTCATCTTCCCGAGACATAAGAGGAAAAGTCGGTTTTGAATTAAGATAAACGTAGCAACAATAGCAGTCAGTAAAGAGGCTGTGTAAAAATAAGCTGCACTTCAAGAGTTTACTGCTTTTGGGGTGCAGTTTATTTTTACACAGCCTTTCTTTGTATACTGACGCTATCTGGCTTTGCAACCACGCTGCAAGCTGCTTTACAGACGAGGTTTCTGTATTCTGTTAACTTAGTGTACAGTTGTCTGCTAACTAGTGGACCAGTGTCAGCTAACCTAGCTGACACTGGTCCACTAGTTAGCAGAATGACTTTTGTACAGGTTGTGGCATCTCAATAATGTGATCGAACATGATTACCATCGTAGATTAGATACGATGTATTTAGCAATGCTTCACAATCTGCTTTCTATAGTTTACTCATAGTCATAAGAAACCCCGAAAGTTTTTAGTCAAACTTTCGGGGTTCACTTCATTTTGATATGATCTCTTCCTGATTGCTATTGTGCTTTAATTTTGGCAGTATAGCAATCTCCTTCTTGGGTAGTAATTCTAAGTATTACTATCTTGGGTGTCGGAACTTCGAGTTTAATTTCGGGGCTATTGGAATGGCCAATGATTTTTCCGGCTAAGTCTGTGGCCGTAACGCTTTTGATGTTAGGGCTGTTTATTATAATTTGGTTTCCGCGTATGATTACATGGGCGTTGTCTTCTGTTTGCGGGGATTTGATGGCAGTGGCAATGTTGCCCATATCTATTGTTGCTGTTTGGCCTGCTTGGAGCGGAATGGATATTGTGTCGTTGCCTTCGGCCGTGCAGTTTATCTCAACGTTGTCAACAGTCACCAAACGGTCGAAGATGCCGGGATAGCACACCTTGAGAGGTTGTCCTTGGTTTGACTTTATTGTGATAGATGTTGCTTGTCCGTTTTTCCATACTACACCTACTTCAAAGTCTCCGACAGCTTTGAGTCCGCTAACATGGCCGTTTTTCCATACTGAGGGAAGGGCGGGAAGAATATGCAGATTTCCCGTGTGGCTTTGCAGAAGTATTTCGGCAATACCTGCGCATACACCGAAATTGCCATCTATCTGGAACGGTGAATGTGAGTCGAAAAGGTTGTAATAAATGCCTCCTGCGTATTGGTTGGTTCCGTAAGATGTAGAGTGCTTGAGTGCGTTGTGTATGATGATATGGGCATGGTCACCGTCAAGAGCACGAGCCCAAAGATTGACTTTCCAGCCCATTGACCATCCTGTTGCTGCATCACCGCGAAGTTTTAAAGAGTTGATGGCGGGTTTGAAGTATTTGCTAGACGATGAAATCTGGTCTAGTGGATATAAGGCCATTAAGTGTGAAAGATGACGGTGGTCGGGATCGTTGCTGACATAATACGGAGAGTATTTCCATTCTTTTAGGATGAGATCTCCTTTTTTGACACCATTTCGTGGATTTGTCCATGCGCTGTTTGCGGAGGTGTTTGCGGTGTATGTTTCAGTATGAAGTCCGTTGTCTGTCTTTGCAAGATACCCGTCTAATGCTGTTATCTCCTGTTCTGTCACACCCGACTCTCCACCAAGAATGTCTATTGCTTGGCGTACAGCTTGCAAGTTGTAATATATCAGCTGTTGGGCATGGGCAGTTCCGTCTTCAGAGTTGTGGGCGTCTTGTTCTGGAGAATATTCGTTAGGGGCGACATAGGTGCCGTCTGCGGGAATGTTAAGTGAAGAGTATCCTCTGTCATTAATCATGCGTTCCATCCAGAATTGGGCGGCGCTGTACATGGTAGGGAAAGCGCGGAGCAGGAACTCCTTGTCAAGAGTATAACGGTAATGTTGCCAAAGATGAGAGCAATACCACACGTTGGCCACAAAGTAGTTGCTGCCCCATGTAGACATTCCGCCAAATATGTTGTTCTCTGTGAAGCATGTCCATCCTTTGGTGACGTTTCCGTATGATGTGGCGGCTCTTTTCCAGTTGCTGCGGCCTGACATGTTGATTATGTAATTAAGAAAAGGAAGATGAGTCTCTGTTAGATTGGTAGGCTCTGCAGGCCAGTAGTTCATCTGTACGTTAATGTTGGAGTGTATATCAGAGTTCCATGGGGCATTCGACTGGTTGTTCCAGATGCCTTGCAGGTTGTTTGGAACGTCTATGCCAAGAGAACTACTTATACCCAGATACCGTCCGTATGCAAAATACAACTGTTCAAGGAACAGAACTTCGGGTTCGGTGCCTGTTTTGTTGGTAGAGTTGTTGTTGTAGTTGTCGATAAGTTTGTTCGTTGGCATAGAGCTATGTGTGTTGTCTAATTTGAAGTTGACTCTTCCCATATAGCTCTGGAATGTGTTGATGTGATCTTGAAGGATGGCTTCCCAACCTTTTTGTTCTGCGTTGGCTATCCTGCTTGATGCTTCCGATGCTACATTACTGTATAGGCCTTTGCAAGTTGCGTTGTTTGGGTTGTAGTCTGTCAATGCGGCAAGTATAAGAACGGCTTCGCTGGCGTTAGTTATTTTAATTCCTTCGTTTGTAGCTGTAATCACAGCATCATCGTCCCCGATAACTTTAAATGACGTGTTGTATGTGATTGTTGTCAGTTTTCCGCCGAATGTGGCCGTTCCGTCTTTATAGGTTGGGGTGGAGGCGTTGATGTCGCTTCCGGGGGCATAAGAAAACAGCAGTTCCAATTTGCTGTCGCCTTCGCTCTTATATTTTACTGCTATAATCTTATCATTAGTTGAGGCCAGATATTTGCGGGAATAAGTCGTCGTTCCTGTCGCATTTGTGAAGTTTACTCCGGCTGTGCCGTTTTCGATATCAAGATATCTGACGTAATTTTTTACCATGTGGTCGGTAGAATAGTCGAAATCTGAACTGAGGTTTTTTACGAGTACACTTCCGAAATTCTTATACTGACCATACGAACCCATATCGTTTGGCCCACCTGTCCACAATGTCTTTTCATTAAACTGAATTTCATCTGTTGCAACACCACCGAAAAGGCTGGCCCCCAGTTGCCCGTTGCCAATAGGAAGAGAATACTCCATCCAGATATTGCTTACTTGTGTGAGGGTGGCTGGCTTGTCATACCATAAGGTCAAGTCGTGCTCAGGAGTGAACGAAGAAACTCCGGCTACCTTATAGTCTGCGTATGTCATCTTGTCAGGGCTGATAAAGGTGATGGGGTTGCCGGGGTCTGCCAGCGCATAAAGTCCTATCTCGTGTCCTTTTACTGCTCCCTGCCATTGGTTGAAATAGGCATTTGTGGCAGTTATAGAGTTATCCTTGATTTCCCATGCAGGCGCATAATTACTGTTGCTGGTTTCTGTCATTGAAAAGCCCCCAGTTTGTCCAAGGTTCTTTCTTGTACTTAGTCGGGCACTGTTACCGGTACCTTTTATGTAGGCATAATTCCCTGACTTGCTGATTAGTTGGAAATTGGTGGGTGTTCCGACAAATTTCCAAAGTTGTCCGTCTGTCGGGTCGGCCGAAGACAGTGTCGCATTATTGCCTGCGCCATTATCTTGGATGGTATTGTTGCCGTTTGAAAAACTAAGGAAGTACCAGTATTCCTTTTCTGCATCGGAGAATTTTGGGGTAACCGACTGGGCCAAGACAAAGTTAAGCCCATTGTTAGGGTCTCCAGAGTTGTATTCGCCCAATTGTACTCCTACAGATGTGCCTCCCCATTGGTTCATACACAAGGTTGATGACGTGCGTTGAATTTCCCAGCAGCTGGCACCGTTGACAAGTCGCAGGCTTGTAGAGGCTGTCTTTGATGAGCGAAATCTGTTTGTGGCAAATGTTACCGAATTGCCTTTCTTGCTGACGAGTTTGAAATTGTCTTTTGTCCCGATCAATGCCCACTTCAGATTGTCGACATTGCTCTTGTCTGCCGTAACAAGAACCCCATTGCTGACAGCAGGGTCTTTTAGGTAATGTTGCCCGGTTTTGAACTGTATGTAATACCAAACGGTATCTCCGCCTCCTGAACTGAACTCAGGCATGGCTCCTTGTGCTCTTGACATAATTGTGGCAATTATGAAGAGTGCTAATAGAAAAAATTTCTTCATGGGTATTAGATTAGATTTTTTGCTTCGTAATTATTGCAAAGATAGCTTTTGTTTTGCGAAAAACAGTAAAACCGCTCCTGCTATTTCGCATGTAAGGTAATTATTTGCTGTAGTCACGTTAAAAATCGCTTTTTATTGCTAATTTTGCCGATTGTAATTATATTCTTTCAATTAACTTTTGAAGATACTATTCGTACAAAATGGACAAAAACACTATTATTGGTATTCTGCTCATTGCAGCTGTTATTATTGGCTTTGGAATTATAAACACTCCGTCGCAAGAGGAAATCAACGCCCAAAGAGCGGCAGACAGTATTGCTCTTGAGCAGTCGAGGATATCAGAAGTAAAGCGGCAAATTGAAAAAGACAGTATCTTAAATGCTCGCCAAGACACATTGGGACTTGATACGACCTCTTTGTTTGGCGTTTCAATGCACGGCAAAGGTCAACTGCTCACACTGCAGAACGACGTTGTTAAACTTGAAGTTAATACACATGGTGGCGTAATTTCAAAGGCGGTGCTAAAGGCGTTTAAAAATCAGGAGAAAACGCCAGTCGTACTGTTTGATGAAAATAATTCCAAGCTTAATTTCGTTTTGGAAGCAAAGAACGAAAACATTAATACCAAAGATTTGTTTTTTACGCCTTCCGAAGCAACAGATTCAACGCTTACTCTCGTTGCTACAACGATTGATGGAGGCCGACTGACAATAGATTATCATTTGTGTGCCGAAACCTACATGGTTAACATGACATTGAAAGGCAGTAAAGAGCTGGACAAATCTTTCTCTCCTGGCAATAAGAAGATGCTAATAGAATGGTCAGACTCAATTACCCAACAGGAAAGAGGGTATAAGTTTGAACAGCAGCGTTCTTCCGTAACCTACAAAATAAAAGGGAAAAGTACGGACTATCTCCATGCCGAGAGCGATAACGAAGAAAAAATAGAAGAACCTCTTGATTGGGTAGCCTTCAAGAACCAGTTCTTTAGTTATGTGCTTATCGGCTATGGCGATTTGAGGGAGACTACTGTTACCACGAAACCCTTGGAACAGGGAAGTGGTTATCTGTCCTATTACACGGCACGGATGAATACGCAGTTTGACCCCAGCGGGCAGACACCGACCAAGATGCAGTTTTACATAGGTCCTAATAAGTACCGTCTGCTTCAGAAAATGAATGCATACACTCTTGACGGACGTGACTTGGGGTTGGAGGAACTGGTATATTTGGGATGGCCATTGTTCAAGTACATCAATCGGTATATAACGATTTATCTGTTTGATGGACTGACTTCCATTGGCTTGTCAATGGGAATGGTATTGCTTATCATTACTCTTATTCTGAAAATACTTGTTTATCCTGCAACAAAGAAGAGCTATATTTCAAGTGCAAAAATGAGAGTGCTGCGTCCCAAAGTTGAGGAAATCAACAAAAAGTATCCTAATTCGGAGGACGCTTTGAAAAAACAACAAGAGACGATGCAGCTATACAGTCAGTATGGTGCAAATCCGATGGGCGGCTGTTTGCCGATGTTAATCCAAATGCCTATCTGGATTGCAATGTTTAATTTTGTTCCAAACGCCATAGAGCTACGCCAGCAACCGTTCTTGTGGGCAGATGACTTGTCTACTTATGAAAACATCCTTACATGGAAAGAGCCAGTGTGGTTAATTGGAGACCATCTGAGTATATTCTGCGTGTTGTTCTGTATAAGCAACCTGTTGTATTCTTGGCTCAACATGAGGCAGCAACGTGACACAATGGCAATGCAGCAGGCTGGCCAGATGAAGATGATGCAGTGGATGATGATGCTGATGCCTGTAATGTTCTTCTTTATTTTCAACGACTATGGCTCAGGACTGAACTACTATTACTTTATTTCCCTGTTGGGTTCCGCTGTTACCATGTGGTTTTTGAAGTGGCGTACTGACGATGCAAAATTGTTGGCAAAATTGGAGGAAAATTATCGCAGGAATAAAGATAACCCAAAGAAAATGAGCGGTATTGCCGCACGGCTCAAGGCAATGCAGGAAATGCAGGAAAAACAACAAAACATGAGAAATCGGAAATAAACAAAATATCACCTGATTATGATAATTGCATTAAAAAGGGTCTTGATTTTGTTGATGGCTATTAATCTTGCTGTTATGGTAAAATCGGGCAATAATGAAACTGGCCGTGTTGTCGGGCGGAATACAGATGTGTCTTGTCAGGACCTCTTAACCCCAGAGGTGTTATGGGCAATGGGGAGGATAGGAACCGTCAGAATGTCATCTGACGGAAAGATGATTGTCTATAATGTTGTTTATTACAGTGTTGAGCAAAACAAAAGCCGTTCTGTCCTTTATTTGATGGATCTAAACTCTTGCAAGGTGACGCAACTTACAAAAGGCTCATCATCAGATAACAATGCGGTTTTTATCAATGGCAACACCAAGATATTGTTCTGCTCTCAGGGACATCTGTGGACAATGGACATTGATGGCAACAATCGCAAGCCTGTCAGAATGGAGAACTCTGAAGGAAGTGAGGTGGAGGACTTTTTGCTTTCTCCTGATGAAAGCAGGATAGTGTTGATACGTCAAGTTGAGACGGAAGCCTCTATACGGAATACCCCTGCTGATTTGCCTAAGTCTACAGGAATGGTCATAGATGATATGATGTACAAGTATTGGGACCACTTTGTCAAGACTATTCCGCATCCCTTTGTTGCAGAGTTCTCAATAGATAAGATAGAAAAGGAAAAAGATATTCTTGAAGGCGAGCCTTTTGAATGTCCGTTGCTTCCTTTCGGTGGCATAGAGGAGATAGCATGGAGTCCAGATGGTAAGACTATTGCTTATTCATGTCGAAAAAAAACTGGGCGGGCCTATTCAATGTCAACCGACACCGATATCTTCTTGTATAATATTGTAAGTGGTGAAACAACAAATCTATGTAAGCCTAAAGATTATGTAGAACCCGAAACAGACTGTACGGTATCTTTAGAGCATCAAGACGTCAACAAATCAACCGACAACAATGTTGGTTATGACTTATTGCCCAAATTCTCACCCAACGGCAAATATATCGCTTGGACTTCAATGGCCCGCAATGGCTATGAAAGTGACAGGGCACGTTTGTGTGTTATGGATTTGGCTACAGGTAGGAAAACATACATAACGGAGTCGTTTGAATCGAGTGTGGAGACCTATTACTGGTCACATGACAGCCGATCTGTATTCTTTACGGGAACCTGGCACGGTACGACTCATGTGTATAATGCAAAAGTTGATGGGACTGTCACGAAAATTACTGACGGAGACTTTGACTACACATTGTGTGGCAGTTTTCCTGACGGCAAACGCCTGTTGGTCAAAAGGCATTCCATGAGTCAGGCCGATGAATGCTATGTGCTTGACCTTACAGTACGAAAAGAAAAGGCCCTAACTCGACTGACCCACGAAAATGATTGCTTCTTTGAGAAACTGACAATGGGAGATGTTGTTGAACGGTGGGTAACTACAGTTGACGGTAAGCGGATGATGTGTTGGGTTGTATATCCTCCACATTTTAACGCCTCAAACAAATACCCCACGTTGCTTTTCTGTGAGGGAGGCCCGCAAAGTGCAGTCAGCCAGACTTGGAGCTACAGGTGGAATTTCCAACTGATGGCCGCCAATGGTTATATTGTCGTGTTGCCTTCACGCCGTGGTGTTCCAGGCTTTGGCATGGAGTGGTTGGAGGAAATCAGTGGCGACTATACAGGGCTTTGTATGAAAGACTATCTAAGTGCAATAGATGACATTTGCAAGGAGCCTTATGTGGACAAAGACAGGCTTGGTTGTGTTGGGGCGAGCTTCGGAGGCTATTCCGTCTATTGGCTCTCAGGACATCATGATGGACGTTTCAAGGCGTTTATTGCTCATGATGGCATATATAACACACAACAGCAATATGTAGAAACCGATGAGCTATGGTTCCCGAATTGGGATCTGAAAGCTGCTCCATGGCGCAAGGATGTAAAGCAGGCTGGGGAAGTGTATAATGATTCTCCACATCTCAGTGTAGACAAGTGGGATACTCCGATTCTCTGTATTCATGGCATGCAGGATTACCGTATAATGTTCACACAGGCGGAATCGGCTTTTCAGGCGGCCAGAATGAGAGGTGTTCCCGCACAGCTGCTTTTGTTCCCAGATGAAAACCATTGGGTCTTGAAACCGCAAAACGGCATTTTATGGCAACGAACCTTTTTTGGTTGGTTAGACCGTTGGCTTAAATGACGAAAAAATGCTGTCAATACTTGTACCCGTCTTCAACTATGACTGCACCGAGCTTGTAAACGAGCTGGCGCATTCGTGTGTCTTGGCAAAGGTGAACTTTGAAATCATCATAGGCAACGATTGCAGTAACGACCCCGAGGTGCTGAAAGCTCTTGAGCGCTTGAACCGACATGATTTCTGTAACGTTGTGAACAAAGAAAAGAATATTGGGCGAGCCTTTATCCTCAATGAGATGTCGCAATATGCCAGATACCCTTTCCTGCTTATTATAGACAGTGATGCACGTTTGGCAGAAGATGATTTCATCGAAAAATACATTCAAGTTGCTGTTGCCCATGATGTGGTCTGTGGCGGGATTGAAGTAAGACCCCAAGACAGAACTTCCGATAACTTGCTTCGCTATCGCTATGAGCATGGCGCAGCCAAGTCACGTGCATTGAATTACCGCAAAAAACATCCTTATGAAAGGTTTTCTACGTTTAACCTGCTGATTCGCAAGAGGGTATTTGATTCCATAAAATTTGATCAGCGCTGCTACCAGTATGGCTATGAGGACACCGTGTTAGGATTGGATTTGATGCGTAGAAAAATAGATGTGTTGCATATCAATAACCCTCTGATACATACAGGGATTGACAGCAACAGGTCATTCCTCTCAAAAACGCGTCAGTCCTTGGAGGTTCTTGTGGGCTTGGATTTGTTCTACCAAGAGCATATACGTTTGTCGCGTGTGGCACTTGCCTTTCAGCGCAGGCATGCCATGTGGCTTGTGGTTTTGTGGCACACTTTGTTTGGCCGCATGGAGTTCAGATCGTTGATGCGGTGGCCTAACATAAATATATTTTATCTTTATAAGTTAGGATATTTCTGTTGTCTGTTAAACAAGAGAGCGAAAGGAAGCTAAAAAGCGGTTGTATCGGTGGATGTGATGAAACTCCTAAAAATAAAGGATTTGAGTGCTCCCATATCGCGGGTTTCCAACACAAGGAAGGCATGCCTTTGGTATAGGAAACGGTCTCGGAAAAAGAAAAACTAAATGACGAGTATCCCGATCAGACCGATACAACCAATGCAAAGATACTACTTAATTCCGTAACACGGCAATATGACTTATTTTTTTTCAAAAAAAAATTCTGTTTTGTATTAAACAAGCCTTTACAGGCCTTTTTATATCTTTATTCATTTAATTTTTAATTTATGTTTAACTCTAATTTTTTCAGAAGACCGGTTTTCGTGTTCCGTCAGTTCGACGGCAAGGGCTACTCTGCCTTTAGCAGTATGAAGAAGGAAATCCGTATCGGGGTGCTTGCCATAGGCACTTTGGCTATGGCACACAATGACGCACTTGCAACCCGTACAGACTCTCTTGGTGCCGCAGTAGACAAAGAGCCTGTTGCTGAAATTAGTCTTGATGAGGCACTCGTTACCGGTACACAGCTCCCGATGTCTGCAAAGAATGCGTGGAGCAAGATTGTCGTGATTACACGACAGGATATTGAACGAGCGAAATGCCAAACAATCAATGATGTGCTGAAGCTTTGTCCCGAAGTCGATGTGCGGCAGCGGGGGGCTTATGGTGTACAAACCGACATTTCGCTTGGAGGAGGAACTTTTGATCAGGTTTCGTTTCTTCTTAACGGCATTAATATCAACAATCCGCAAACCGGTCATTTAAGTGCGGACTTTCCTGTCGCAATATCAGATATTGAACGAATAGAAGTACTTAATGGAGCTTCCGCACGTACTTTTGGCAGTCAGGCCCTTAATGGAATAATAAATATTATTACCCGCACCGAACCATCAACAAGCGTAGGGCTGCACGCAGAGGCTGGTTCTTATGGAACAATGGGAATTGGGGCAAATGCAAATCTTGCTGCAAAGGGAATGAGAAATCGTATCTCCACAGATTATTTTCAGACAGACGGTGCAGTGGCAAACAGCAGTTTTGGCAGAAACCGAGTTTTCTATCAGGGCAGGTATGCTGACGATTATACCAGAATAAACTGGTTTGCAGGCTACAGCGGCCAGCGATATGGTGCCAATACCTTTTATTCTGCAAAATTCCCCAACCAATGGGAAGAGGGGCAGAGGTATGTTGCTGCAGTCTCAGGAGAATCTGTTCTTGGAAAAATAAAACTTCAGCCCTCGGCCTCCTTTATGAGAAACTATGATCACTTTCAGTTGATTCGTCACTCTTCTACAGGCGAAAATTATCATCGCACGGATGTCAGCACACTCAGGGTGAGCGGAACAGGAAGCTGGTTGCTTGGTAAAACAGCCTTGGGGGCAGAAATCAGACATGAGGGGATTTTATCCACAAACCTCGGTAGACCTCTTGATGAAAGCCAATATGTCAAAATAAAGCACAAGTCTGGCCTCTACTACAATCACCGTGACAACAGAACTAATGTAAGTGCCTTTGCCGAACATGTGGTGTCGCTTCGCAATTTTGTTGCCAATGTGGGCGTGATGCTTAACCGCAATTCCGCCGTAGATGATAGATACCATGTGTATCCTGGTGTAGATTTAAGCTACCGAGTGTATGACGAACTCAAGCTTTTCTGCTCGTGGAACATGTCTATGCGCATGCCTACCTTTACAGACCTGTATTACAAGTCACCGACACAAGAAGGAAACATAGGACTGAAACCAGAAAAGTTGTCAACATGCAAGTTGGGATTGGATTACTCCGGCAGACTGGCGGCCATAAACATTTATGGCATCTACAGGAGGGGCAGCCATATGATAGACTGGATAATGTATAACCAGGACGATATATATCATTCCGCCGCATTCAAACTGGACAATTGGCAGCTTGTTGCTAATGCCAGTCTTAATCTTGGCAAATTGTTTCCTACACAGCCCGTGTTTAAGTCCTTGAGCCTGTCGTACATGTATAACGTGCAGAAGAGACACGACAATACCGAAGTGTTTCAGTCAAACTATGCTCTCGACTATTTGCGCAATAAGGTTACAGCGTCTCTGGAGCATAATATCTATCGCAACTTGTCTGCTGTGTGGTTTCTGCGATGGCAGGAACGCAAAGGATCGTATCTTGCCTATACCGATGGCATAGCTCACAAATGCGCCTACAGGCCTTACACAATTCTTGATTTAAAGGTCAGCTGGACAGAGTCCGTGTATAACGTATATGCGTCGCTTGAGAATTTGCTTGCACGCAAGTATTACGATTTGGGTTCAGTACCCCAACCACGCTTTACTTTTCTTATAGGTGCTGCCTACAAGTTTAACATCAAGACCAATCGTGACAAGACGTTGACTGACTGAACACGGCAGAACCCGTAATTATTCCAAATCTGCGTAAGAAAACTTGCGCAGATTTTTTTGTATCAGTGCGTCTTAAGGTTGCTACTTCGGCGGAAATCCGTTTCCATTTCGGCCGAAACGGAAACACATTTCCGCCGAAACGGACCTGCCTATCGGCCGAAACGCGTTCGGTTAGTCTTTTCTTGATATCGGTAGATAGCCTTTTGGCCAGAACTGATATTACACTGGCTACTTCTGCTTTCGTGGAGTTAAGAATACTCTAAAAAGATGATAGTCAATGTGCTTTATATGAAAATAATATGTTAATTTTGCACCTTGAAAAGTTGCATTTGGCAACCCTTGTGACTGACGGTTGCAGGAATGGCTTGCTTTAAAATGTTTTTAATAATTAATTCTTAAAATATCCAGATGAATATTTCACTTGAAAGAGCGGAAAACGCTGCCGCAGGTAAACTGATTGTAACCATTGGCAAAGACGACTATCAAGATAAGGTGGACGCATCTTTGAAGAAAATAAAGCAAAAAACCCAGATGCCGGGTTTCCGCAAAGGCATGGTGCCTATAGGGCTTGTCAAGAAAATGTATGGTTCCGAAGTTAAGGCCGAAGAGATACAGAAACTTTTGACAGATGCTGTTAATAAGTATATTGGCGATGAAAAGCTGAATGTGATAGGTGAACCGATGTTGTCTGATGACAACCCACAAATGGATATTGCAACTGGTGAGAATTTCGAAATTAGATTTGACCTTGCTTTTGCTCCCGAGATTTCTGTCAAACTTGACGGTAGAACATCTGTAGACTTCTACAATATTGATGTAGATGAGAAAACGGTTGAAAAGCAGATTGATCAATATTGCCGTCAGAATGGGACACACATTGATGCAGAGGTCTACGCTGAAAACGACGTTCTGAAAGGTAGCTTGATGGAAAACGCAGAGGGTGAGGACGCACTGAAACTTGAAGATGTAAGCCTTATGCCTCAGTTCTTCAACAGTGATGAGCAAAAAGCGGTTTTCGCTTCTGCAAAAAAGAACGATGACATTGTGTTTAATCCCTCAAAAGCATATGAGGGCAGAGACGCAGAGTTGGCGTCGTTGCTTAAAATAAGTAAAGAGGATGCTGTAAAGCATAACGGAGAATTTACATTCCACATTGATACAATCAGTCATTTTGAACCAGCCAAGGTTGATGAGGCTTTGATAAAAAATGTGTATCCCACTGCTGGGTTGAAAACTGTAGAAGAATTCACTGCTCGCATAAAATCTGATCTGGAAGAACAATACAGACAGGATTCTGATTATAAATTCCTGCTTGACCTGAAGGAGGTTGCTATGAAGAAAGCTGGCGAATTACCTCTTGCAGAAGATTTGCTGAAGAAAATGGTTATGCAGAATGCAAAATCAGAGGAAACCAAGAAGCAGATTGAAGAACATTTTGCGGGCTATCTTGCAGACCTGCGATGGAGTCTCGTACGCAACGAGTTGGTAAAGTCTTTTGAGATTAAAATTGATGACGCTGCAATGTTGGAAGCCTCTAAGAGATTGATAAAGATTCAGATGGCTCAATATGGCATAATGAATTTCCCAGAAGAACAGCTTGACCAGTTTGCTGCAGAGAGAGTAAAAGACTCTAAGGCATACGACAACATATTGAATAATGCTATTGACTTGGCTATTGTGAAGGCTGCCAAGGGTGTTGTCAAACTGAAAGAAAGCAAGGTTTCAATCTCGGATTTCAATAAGATGTTTCAGTAATCCGTGAATGTTATTACAGAAAGACCAGTGCATTCTTAATAATAATAGTATGAACTGGTTTTTTGTTTTCTGTATCATAATGCCGTAATACAGGGGCAGCGAAAATGGAATTATAATACGAGGGCCGTGGAATTTCTACCTCAAGTATCGTCTTGGCAGACGGGCTTTCTGCATTATGGCTGGCACTTGCATGTTGCGTAATCTTTGAAATCAGTAAAAGTATTGTTCGTAAAGGCAATTAACGCCTTGCTCTCCTTTGCGGAGCGGGTCATACATAGCTGATGGAAGATGATTTGTTACAAGTTTTTGCAGGTCAGGCGGTATTTGGTATGGAATATGTAAGAAAATAGTTTTAAATAAGCAACCAATAATAATTGAAATTATGTATAGAAGTGACTTCGAGAAATTTGCGACGGGCCATGTTGGCATTAGCTCAATGGTTCTCAATGATGTAATAAAAAGCCAAGGTCAGTATATCAATCCTTATATACTTGAGGAAAGAGAGCTTCATGTTACTCAAATGGACGTGTTTAGCCGTCTGATGATGGACAGGGTCATCTTTTTGGGAACACAGATAAATGATTATACCGCTAATATTTTGCAGGCACAAATGCTTTATTTGGAGTCAGTAGATCCAGATAAGGACATCTCCATTTACATTAACAGCCCTGGTGGTTCTGTTAGTGCAGGAATGGGAATATATGACACAATGCAATATATTAAGTGTGACGTCTCTACAATCTGTACGGGTATGGCGGCCTCTATGGCGGCTGTGCTGCTCGTAAGCGGACAGGAGGGCAAACGTTCGTGTTTGCCTCATAGCAGGGTGATGATACATCAGCCGTTGGGCGGTGTGCAAGGGCAGGCTACGGATATTGAAATCACTGCACGCGAAATCCTGAAAATCAAGCAAGAACTCACTCAAATTATTGCAGACCATTCCCATAAAGACTATGAAACTGTGCGTGCAGATGCAGAGCGTGACTTCTGGATGAGCGCAAAGGAGGCTTTGGATTATGGCATGGTAGACAGCATTCTCGAAAGAAAGAAATAATATGGCAAAGAAGAAGACTGAAGTACATTGTTGCTCGTTTTGCGGTCGGAGTGAGGACAGTGTTCCGTTGCTGCTTACTGGTAAACCTGGCTGTTTTATCTGTAGCGATTGCGTCAAGCAGGCGGCTGCAATTATCAGTTTGCAGGAAGACCCGTCTGTTGGTGACGGAAATGCTGTGTCAAAATACAGTGTTAGTTTTAAAGACGTACCTAAACCAAAGGAAATCAAGGCTTTTTTGGATGAGTATGTTATTGGGCAGGACGATGCCAAGAAGACTCTGAGTGTGGCTGTATATAATCATTACAAGCGTTTGGGGCAGACGAACAAGGATGATAGTGATGTCGAAATAGAAAAGAGCAACATAATAATGTGCGGCTCTACTGGTACGGGCAAGACTTTGCTTGCTCGCTCAATCGCTCGTATGATTAATGTGCCTTTCACTATTGTTGATGCAACGGTTTTTACTGAAGCGGGCTATGTAGGTGAGGATATCGAGAGTATTTTAACTCGTCTGCTTCAGGCAGCGGACTATGATGTCAAAGCTGCGGAATGTGGCATAGTATTTATTGATGAGATTGACAAGATTGCCCGAAAGAGTGACAATCCTTCTATAACACGCGATGTGAGTGGAGAGGGTGTGCAGCAGGGGTTGCTGAAGTTGCTTGAGGGGTCAGTTGTCAATGTTCCACCTAAAGGCGGACGCAAGCATCCTGACCAAGATTATATTCATGTTGACACAAAAAATATTTTGTTTATATGTGGAGGTGCTTTTGACGGTATCGAACGTAAGATTGCACAAAGAATGAATACTCACGTTGTGGGTTATAATTCGGTGCAGAATACGTACAAGATAGACAAGAAGAACCTCATGAAATATATTATGCCACAGGATTTAAAGTCGTTTGGCTTGATACCAGAAATTATAGGCCGACTACCTATCCTGACATATCTTAATCCTCTGGACAAATCTGCATTGAGGAGAATTCTTACGGAACCAAAGAACTCAATCATAAAGCAGTACATCAAGATAATGGAAATGGATAATGTCAAGATGGAAATTGATGATGAGGTCTATGATTTTATCGTTTCGAAGGCTTTGGATTACAAGTTGGGCGCACGTGGTCTGCGTTCGATAGTGGAAGGTATATTAAGAGAAGCATTGTTTGAATTACCGTCATCCAAAAAGAGAACCTTTCATCTGACGCTCGATTATGCGAAAGAACACCTTAGAGAGAACTTCTCTTTATTGTAGTCATTTGCTGTTTTTCCAGTAAGAGGGCTTGTTTCTGTAGTCATACTTTGAGACAGAGCGTTCCTCTGCGAATATCTTTTTTTTGAGTATTTTTCCCACATTGCCTTTCGTCCTTTACAGTATAAGTTGTAAAGGACGAAAGGCAATTTAGGTTGGAAGCGGATATACTATGGGTGTCAATTGACGGTCAAATAACAGATTTGGACTTGTCGTTGATATATTCCAATATCTGCTCTGCATGAATTTTGGTCTTTATTTCCTTTGGAGTGAAGATTTTCTCTACTGTCCCATCCTCTCCAATAAGATAAGTGGTGCGGATTATGCCAACAGTCCTATGGCCGCAAACCACTTTCTCTCCCCAGCAGCCGAGTTTTTGCAGCAATGTTGTCTCTGTATCTGCAAGAAGGGGAAACTGCAAGCCATGTGTGTCGGCAAATCTCTTTTGGAGAGCCTGTTTGTCTTTACTTACACCAATAATTTCGTAACCTGCGTCAGCCAGCTCTTCCTTATGTGTTTGCAGCGAACAAGCCTCGGCGGTACAACCACTGGTGTTGGCTTTCGGATAGCTGTAAAGTACAATCTTGCGACCGTGATAGTCGCTTGCTTTAATTTCTTGGCCGTTTTGGTCTATACCGAGAATCTCTGGTATTTTGTCCCCGATGTTCATCTAAGTTTTTTTGCTTCTTTTATTGTCTCTGCTATTGAAATCTGGTCAAAATCATCTTTTAGCATGTCTCCAAGATGTTTTGTTTCGAAATCCAGAAAATACCATTTTTTTTCTCCTGCCAAGAATATGGCATACCCATAATTAAGTTTGGGGTTGTTAACTGTTTCAGTTGGTGTTGCATAGCATGCTCGCTGACTATAGATTATCAACAGATTTCTGCCACTTTTACGGACGAATTTAATTTTGTCAAATACGAATTTATATGAAACCGCATTTGGGGAGATGATAGATACTGTTTTTTCCCAATAATGTTCATTACGAGTGAGAAGTTGGTCTACATATTTCTCTTTTTCAACTTCTGCGCTTCTGCTGTGTGATTTTTTACTTAGATAGCTGAAAAAGCGAGGATATATATATTCTACGAATTTGTAGAATTGTTCGTCGGAATATAATTCCATACTTCTTTTGTGTGCCATTTCCAATTCTCTTTGCAGACTATCTGTCAATGTGACTGACGCATTCTTCTTTACATACGTTTTGTTCTGCTTTGCTGTTTTTTCGGCCGGCTTATTGTCAGCACAAGAGAGGGTTAGGCTTGTGAGGATAATGGCCGAAAGAAGAATTATGATATGTTTCATCTCTTTATATTATTTATTGCCAACTATTTTTTCAGTAAATAGGAATTGCATAAATCATTTAAGCATCTCTTGTTCAATGGTCTCTATTTCTGCCTTAAATGCCGGGTTTGTTTTTATCTTGAGGTCGATTTGATTGCAGGCATGAAGAACCGTACTGTGGTCTCTTTTGCCAATATGTATTCCGATTTGGGTAGAGCTTAAGTTTGTGTGCTTTTGTGTCAGAAACATTGCGACTTGGCGAGCTGTTACAATTTGACTTTTTCGTGAGGAGGAATTAATTTCTTTCTGGGTTAGTTTGTAATGCTTGCATATTGTGCGTAGAATCAGATCTACGGTTATTGTCTTGGTGCTAAGGCGAACGTATTTGTTTACTATAGGTTGAGCCATAGTTATGTTGATATCGCAATCATGAACAATAGACTGTGCCAGCAATGTGTGGACGATTCCTTCAAGATCCCTTACATTGCCTTTGACATTAAGAGCGATATATGTTATCACGTCTTCAGGGATGCTTAGTTGGTTTTTGCGTATTTTGGTTTTTAGTATGTCAATGCGCAATTGTTCGTTGGGGCGTTGTAGCTCGGCAGTAGCTCCGCCTATGAAACGTGATTGCACGCGCTCTTCAAACCCCTCAAGTTGTGCAGGTGGCTTGTCGCTTGTAAAGATTATTTGTCTGCCATTGCGCTGCAGGTGATTGAATATATTGAACAAGGCCTCTTGGGTTCCTGGTTTTCCAGATATCTCATGTATATCATCAATAATCAGACACTCTATGGACTGGTAGAAATACATAAAGTCATTAAATTTCTTTTTAGGTATGGAGTCCGTGTATTGCAAGAGAAAATCGTGGGCAGAAATATACAAGACCCTTTTTTCTGGGTGTTTTTCTAACAACTTCAAGCCGATTGCGTTAACCAAATGTGATTTACCGACACCGCAATCGCCATATATGAAGAAAGGGTTAAATGCTGTTTGCAGAGGTTTGGTGGCAATTGTCAGGGCTATAGATCTCGCAAATTTGTTTGCTTCTCCTTTTACGAAATTTTCAAAGGTATATTCGTTGCTCAGGTGGGTGTTAAAAACGTTTTTGGTCTTTATAATCTCGGTTTCTTCCGCCTTTTGTCCTGCCCAGTCAATTTTAATCTTGTCTATGCCAAAGTGCTTGTTGCATTCAGAAAGAAGCAATTTGCCATGATGCTCAAGGAGATATTCGTTGAAGAAGCTGTTCGGAACGCTTAGGTTTATGATGTCGTCCTTTATTCCTATAAAGCCAATAGGTTTAAACCAAGTGTTGAATGTATCTTGATTTAAACGCTGTTGTATACTGGCAAGTAGTTGTGCCCATTTTGTTTGGTATTGTTGCTCCATGTGCAAATTAAGCATTTCTGTTGTATTGTACCTTAGTACAAAGTTGGCATTTTTATTATTATGTCGATAGTTTTTTTGATATTATTTTATAGACCCCGACACTTGTTTTTGCAACAAGTATCATAGTCTCATGGAACTTTCAGATATATACTCTGTTGCTTGGGTGGTGTTATGCATAGCTTTATTTATCTTTGGTTCCGAATATGGAAAAATGAACATATCTTTTTGGATGTAGCCGTAAATCGTTAAGCAAGGAATCTAATGATGCCGAGTTCCTGTTTAAGTTGTCGTATAGAACTCTGTCGTTAAGCATCAAACCTAATGAGGAGTTTGTATTGTCTAGCTTGCCGTATATGTTGTTAATTGCATTGCCCAGACTTGCTGTCGTTTGCTGTAGGCCTACCAATGTCTGATTAACATTGTTTATTGTCCCGACATAATCCAACTCGTTAAGTTTCTCGGTAATTTCCTTGAGATTTTTTGTGGCAGGTTCAAGATTTTCTGTGAGGTTATTAACGTTGCCGTTAAGTAGTCGATTAACAGAAGAGGTGGTTATTTTTAGGTCTTCTGTAATTTGAGCGGTATTATAGATTGTTTGGCTTAATGCAGGATTATTAAGCAGTCGGTTGATGTTTGTCAGGATAGAATCGAGTTTAGGTATGACATTTTGTATTTGAGGTACCATTTGTCCTGCCATATCAAGAGCCCCGACTTTGGGGCCTCCAACTATGGTGTCACCAGGCGAAAGCATTTCATTGGATTGGCCGAGCACAATGTTCATTGTTACGCCTCCTAACATCTGACTTTCCAACTCAGCATAACTTCCTTTTGGAATTCTCATGTCGTCATTGATTTCAACTCCTACATATAGATTCCCCGGCTTCTTGTAATCGTAACTGATTGTGCGGACAATACCTATGCGATAGCCGTTTGCGTATATAGGATTTGATTCTGCCAATCCATTGATGTTATGGAAAGAAACATAGTATAGGTTGCTCTTTTGAAAGAGGTTTACTCCCTTAAGGAAATTAATCCCATAGATGAGCAATGTGAAAGCAATGATGACAGTTAATCCTATTTTTGTTTCCTTTGAAAAAATCTTCATAATTATTAATGAGTTTATGGCTGTTTTCTTAATGCGGTGGCAGCTTCTTCACCTGTGATTTTCTTGCCGTCTTTAAATACCACTATAAAGCAATCGTTAAATTTCGTGCGAAGTTTGTTTTTGGTGGCAGCAATCTCTGCATAGCTTGTAGAGCTGCCATAGGTGTGGACAAACTGTGTTTTCCCGTTGGGCAGTGAAACCGAGTACGTATTGACATCAGCCAGTCCTTTAAACTGTTCACTGTCTTTGCGTAATCTGCGGTCTGAAGTGCAAATCTGCACTCGAAATTCGTATTTTTCTGTGCTTGCATTACTCTTGGCTGTTATAGTCTCTCTCTTTGTCTCATTGCTATGTAGGGAGGGCTTGCCTGTATCATGCGACACTTGTTTTGAGCTTATTTTATTGTGCTCTTTAATGGTTTCTTCTTTGTGTGTAGCCTGAATTTCTACCTCTTCGTTCTCGGCTTGGTTAACGTGACTGGTCGCCATTTCATTGTATGAACTGACACCAGCATCTCTCAAAATAGGTGAGATATGTCTTCTGAATGCATTAAAGATACATGTTGCGAGTTCGTTTATTCCTTGTTCAGAATTAAGGTATGCTTCTTCGCTCGGTGTAGAGATAAATCCTAATTCCGTAAGTATGCTTGGCATTGCGACTTGTCTAAGTACGTGGAAGTTCTGTTGGTGTACCCCTCGGTTGTTGCGCCCAGTCTTTCTATACTCGTCTTGCAGTAATTTGGCGAATATAGCACTGGTTCTCATGTTGCTTCCCATGATTACTTCACTCATTATTTCATTTTCAAGTGAATTGGCCGCATATCTTTGTTTGTTGGTTTCGTATTGTATTGCGGCATTTTCCCTTTTCACGACTTCTGTGTTTGTTGCGGCTTTGTCAAGGGTCAGGAAGTATGTTTCAGTTCCTGTGGTTGAGTTGTTGCTTGTAGAGTTTGTATGTACGGAAATAAATAGGTCTGCTTTTGCGTTGTTGGCGATATTTGCGCGTTCATATAGTTCTACAAATTTGTCAGTTTGTCTGGTGTATATAATTGTGACATCACGGCAGTTTTCCTTTATCAACTTGCCGAGTCTTAATACAACGTTAAGGTTTATGTTTTTCTCTTTTGAATAAGTTCCCAATGCTCCGGGGTCTTTGCCACCATGTCCAGCATCCAACACGACAACAAAAGCAAAGCTGTGTGTTACGTATAATGTAAAAGCAAGAATTATACTGAGTTTTCTTCTAAAATTCACAAGATGTTTCGTCATGGGTGTTTTGTTTTTGAGGACGTGATAGTTTTCACGCCGACTTTTTATGCTAGAATGTAATTATTTTATGATATGAGCAACTCGCATAATTGTTCAGAAGTTCCAGCATCCTTTCTGCACATTGCATGGCATTTGTCGCATTTCCGTCATAACCGTTTACAAGTGCCAATAGCTCTGTTGTTGTTAGGCATATTTTTGTGCGTTCATTGTCGCTTGTGGGAGTTCCGAATCCTCCGACGGAATCACGGTAAACGGGCATGCTTTCTATATTTAGTTCGCCACGGCCAATTCCTACGTATGGCTCGTTTTTTTCTCCAACACTGAGTGTGATGCTTTCTCCTTGTATTTTGCTACAGTCAAACCCCCCAATACTGTAACCGAATTCTATGCTGGCCAGATTAATGAGGTCTACTGCTGTGTTTATTTGATACAAGGATTTTCCTTGAATGATTCTGCGTATTAGGCTTTCTCCCGATGGTCTGTAACGGCTTGGGTCTTTTCCTAATTTGCGATATACTTCGCGGGTGCATTTGATGGGGGGTAAACTCTTAATGTTGTCCTGGGTGTAATGGTTGCGATAGTATTCGATGCTGCGTTCGGTTTCCTGCCATAGACTTTCGGAGAATAAACTGTTGGAGAATGTTGCATAAAGCGCAACTCCTTTAAAGTCTGGACAAACGTTTCTTATATTGTCGTCTATGTAAATCTGTTTCATTGTCTAATGGCCAAGACCGCCTGTTAATTAAAATCTTATAAGAATTTTTGATTTTTAAGTACTTTAAGTAAGGATTGTGAGATGTTCTTACAATCTTCCGCGCGGTATCTTATATCTGTAAAGACTTGGGCAAGTGTTTCTACATTGTTAATTTCTACAAAGTGTTTGTTTTCTTTTAGCGATTCCTTGTAGGAATAGTAGTTGTTGATGTCCTCTGTGGAGTATTGCTTGTAGTTTTCATTATGTATTATTGCTTCTATTGGTAATCTGTCAGAGACTTGGCCTTCTTCATCTGGCCACCCTAAAGTAATTGTAGCAATGGGCATAACGAGTTTGGGTAACTTGAGAATATCAATGATTTGTTGTGAATTGTAGATTGTCGTTCCAAGGAAACACAGGCCTAATCCTTTCCGTTCTGCCATATTGCAGAATGTCTGACAATAGAGTAGGGCATCTGTTGCTGCATTCTGGAATGATAGGAAATTATCATATCCGGGGTTTGCTTTGCGCTGCTTACACCAGATGGTTGCCCTGTTGTAATCTGCGCAGAAGGTAAGTACTACTGAGGCGTTTTCTACCATGGGTTGATAGAAGTGAGCGGGCGCGAGTGCTTTTTTGCTTGCCTCGTCCCGTGTTATTATAACACTGTACAATTGCAAGTTGCCCATTGTCTGGGTTTGACTTGCTTCCCTCAGCAAATCAACGACCATAGAATTGTCAACGGGTTTGCTTGAATATTTGCGAATACTTTTTCTTCTTGTATAGTCGTACATGCCGTGCTGTTTGTTAACTGACGATTGTTGCCCCACATTTAGTGCAAACGAGATTGCCGCTTTTATATATCATTGTTTCTTTGCCACAGGAGGGGCATCTCTGACTTGAAGCTGGAGTGCCGTCTTTAATGTATTTTTTCAGAGCTCGTTCGACTCCGTTTTTCCAGTTGTTGATGCTTTCGTCATCAAGTTGTAGTTGTGACACAAGCTTTACGATTCTGTCCAGAGGCATCCGATAACGCAACACCCCAGAAATAAGCTTGGCATAGTTCCAATATTCTTTGTTGAATTTTTCAGAAAGTCCTTCGACTGTAGTTTTATATCCCCTTTTGTTTTCAAATTGAAAGTCGTATCGTTTGGTTCCATCCTCATTGACAGCTTTGATGATACGTCCTTTCGTAACAGATTTGGGTAATACTATTCCTTCGTCATCGTCTTGTAGCCCTGTAAAAATCTCATATGGCTGTCCGTTGAGTAATCCGACAAATGCGACCCATTTCTCTTTATTGTTTTGAAAGCGCACAACGTCGCATTCCAAAGAAAGGGGCCTAGTCTCGGTTACTTCTGGATGTCGGTATTGGATTGACTCTTTTAATTCGGAGTCTTCAGTCTTGTCTTTGATATTGTCCATCTTGGGAAAAATAGAGCATTAGTATTATGGGGGGCTAACGGAAGGGTTTCTTTCTATTGTATTGAAGCCTGAACGGGAGTTTATTTGAAATAGTATAGGAATACGGCTATCCCTTCAAGTGCCTTTTTCTTTTCTCCTTCAATTTCTATTGAGAATTTGATTTCTGTTTTGCAAACGCCTCTCAGGTTTTGTATATTATGCAAATCTGCAACAAGCCTTATGCGTTGGCCGCTAAGCACAGGTTGTCCGAACTTCATCTTGTCGATGCCATAGTTGATCAGCATTTTGATATTGTTAACCTCTATGATCTGTTCCCAGAGATAAGGAAGCATTGACAGTGTAAGATAGCCATGTGCTATGGTTGTTTTAAAGGGGGACTCGGTTTTTGCTCGTTCTGTGTCGACATGAATCCATTGATGGTCAAGTGTTGCGTCTGCAAAAAGGTTTATACGTTTCTGCGGAATGTCGATATAGTCAGAAACACCCAAATTTTTTCCTAAGTATGACGCAAAGTCTTCGTATGAATTAATAATAAGTTTTGCCATTGTATGGTTGTTTGTGTTTTTATAGAAGCTGTGCAAAATATTTTCTCTTGATAAAAGGAAAATATGCTTTATGCAAAGTTAATGTATTTTAGAATGTTATCCAAAGGTTTTAGCTCAAATTTATAGTAAGCTTTAGCCATGTGCTCATCGTGTCTACAACTAGCCTATTTCACTTGGCTTTTAGTTTGTGTCGTTCGATAAGTGATAAGGAAAATCTCATAAAAACAGCTTCTTGTATGCTTCTGTCTATACTTGCCTATAAGCCACAAGATGGAACTCTATGTATATTTTTTACCCGAACTGTCTTTCCCTAGAAAAAGTTGACTCGCAAAATCAACAATTATGTGGAAGTACAA
>OJNH01000334.1_pt1 | contig 43106 bp, 32 predicted proteins | sample 1597361 | NCBI WGS metagenome assembly OJNH01 (sample SAMEA2452136, study PRJEB22498) | human gut metagenome | biome: human feces; feature: human gut; material: feces | place: Australia | collected 2012
GATAACCCTCAAAAATCAGTTGCCTGAAAAATATAAAATCCTCAAGGCTCAAAAAACAGAGGCTGCGCCGTAAACATTAATTACGACACAGCCTTTTTTCGCTGTATTTATTCAGAGTAACTTGCTGTTTACTTAGTTTCGGGCGCTTCGTCAATCAGTTCCATGAACTGGTCAAGTTTCGGCGTGATAATAATTTGTGTGCGGCGATTGCGTTGGCGGCCGATCTCCGTGTTGTTGCTGGCAATGGGGTTGTATTCGCCACGACCTGCAGCAGATAGCCGCTTTGGATCTACCCCATAAGTGTTTTGCAGGGCTTGTACGACAGACGATGCACGTAGTGCGCTAAGATCCCAATTGTTGCGAATGTTTGTGCGGTTTATGGGCACATTGTCTGTGTTGCCTTCAATAAGAACTTCGTAGTCCTTATAGTCCATGATGATTTTTGCTATTTTGCTTAGAGTCTCGCTTGCGCGTTCGTTGATTTCGTAGCTTCCTGACTTGTATAGCATGTTGTCTGCCAAGGAGATGTATACCACCCCTTTAAGTACTTGAACATCGACTTCTTTTAGCTCGTCTCTGCTAAGAGAACGTGTAAGCTTGTTTGTTAGTGCTTGGTTCAAGGAGTCGCTCTTTGATTTTGCCTCTACAAGATGTTTGATAAAGGCATTTGACGCATTGATTTCGTCGACGAGTTTTGAAATGTTCACATTGCCTTGTGTGTTTTGGTTAAGGCTGTTGTCTAATGATTTCTGGAGTTCTGCATACTGTTGTTTCAATTCTGCATTTTGCCTTTGTGCGTCTTTGAGCCTTTCTTCTATGCTCTTGCCACTTGTTTGGCTTTTTGCCAGATCAATTTGTGTGGACTGATACTTTTCTTGAAGTGTGTTGTATTCTTTCTGAAGTGAAGCGTAGTCTCCTTGAAGACCTTCGTAAACTTTCTTTGATACACAGCTTGAAAGGCTGAATGCCAGAAATGCAGAAGCAGTGATGAAGATAATTGTACTTTTCATATCGCCTGAGTTTTTAATGATATAATAATTGTCTTTTTTTACTGGTGCAATGTTACGAATAAATATAGTAACGCCCAATTTTATTCGCTAATTTTAGTGATTCTGTTATAGAATTCTGTTTTTTTAAGAAAATGTTTGTAGTTTTCTTCGTCTATTGCTGTGGAGTGCAGAGGCAGACCTTGACAAGCATTGCCTGGTACAACTCTGCTTTTCTTTTCAAAGGCATCGGGTAGGCTCTTGAAGACGATGGCAATCTGTGAATGCCTATATTCTTTTGTGTGTCGGCGTGCCTGACAGAGACTGTGACGGATTGCCCGACTTTTGGGATTGTTTCAATGCCAAGTTGTTGACACAAAGTAGTTGTGGCTTTTTCTCCTGTTGTGATTATGTGTCTGCACTTTGGAGCGTTGGCAAGTAGTTCCCTGAGGTCTGTTTTCTTAACTATATCAAGGTATTTGTCGGATGCGTTGTCTTTAAGTCTGTGAACTGCCTCTGCTGTGTCATAGTAGCCGATGTGGTGCTTTTCGACGAAGTCAAGGATTTTTTCATAGAGAAAAGTCTTATTCTTATTATCAACAAAGAAGTCTTTATTGCAGAAGAATATTTGCCCCATAATTCTCCAATGGTCGTTAATGAAATTCGGATAGAAGAAATCGAAGCCTTTTGACCATTTGCTGCGCTTGGGCGGAAAACTCCCCAAAAACAGAATTTCTGTTTTGTTATCAATGCACGGCTTCAGGGGGTGAAATTCTATTTTTTCCGTACTTCTGCTGATGTTGTCTGTGTTTAGGTACGAGCGCTTCTTCTGCATTTTGTGTTTGTCTATATCCTTGGTTTATCTTTTCAGAGATGGTGGTTGGTTGTCACTTAGTTTTTTTCTTTTAGTGATTGCATGTAGTCGTGGAGTTTGTTTTCTGTGCCGTTATTTTGACATTGCCATATTCTGATGTTTTTCAACTCGTCAGGCATGTATTGCTGTCTGATATAATGGCCAGGGTAGTCGTGAGGGTATTTATAGTCTGCTCCGTAGCCAATGTCTTTCATTAGTTTTGTCGGTGCGTTTCTTAGATGTAACGGCACGGGGAGGGTGCCTGTCTCGTCCACAATCTGCATTGCCTTGTTTATTCCTAAATATGCTGAGTTGCTTTTAGGAGAGCAAGCAAGATAGACGGTTGCTTCTGCGAGTGGAATTCGTCCTTCGGGCCATCCTATTTTTTCTACGGCTTCAAAAGCACTGTTTGCAAGCAGCATCGCATTTGGGTTTGCCAGTCCGATATCTTCTGAGGCTGATATTATGAGCCGGCGTGCAATAAACTTCGGGTCTTCTCCGCCTTTTACCATACGTGCAAGCCAATATAAGGCTGCATCTGGGTCACTGCCACGAATGCTCTTTATAAATGCAGATATAATGTCATAATGCATTTCCCCGTTTTTGTCATACATGGTTGGGTTTTGCATTATCTGGGTTTTGACATTCTTGTTATTAATGACGATTGTGTCGTCAGGTCCATAGGAGGATATGACGGTGTCAAGAATGTTGAATAGTTTTCGACCGTCCCCGCCACTGTATTGAAAGAGTGCTTCGGTCTCTGATATAGTTATTTTTCGCTCTTTTAGTATGGAGTCGTGTGAAATGGCCCTTTGCAGTAGCATGCCAAGGTCAGAATTGTCCAAACTTTTTAATGTGTATACCTGACATCTTGAAAGTAGTGGGGTGATAACTTCAAAAGACGGATTTTCTGTTGTTGCACCAATTAAAGTCACCACGCCTTTTTCTACCGCAGCAAGGAGGGAGTCTTGTTGCGACTTGCTGAACCGGTGAATTTCGTCAATGAACAGAATTGGGGTGGGAGAGTCGAAGAAAGAGTTTCTGGAGGCATTGTCAATGACCTCTCTGACATCTTTTACACCGCTGTTGATTGCGCTAAGCGTATAGAAAGGAGTCTTTATTGTGTTGGCAATGATTTGGGCAAGTGTGGTCTTGCCAACACCAGGAGGGCCCCACATGATAAATGAGCATATGTGCTTGTTGTCTATCATGCGTCTTAAGGCGCAACCCTTACCGATAAGGTGTTGTTGACCTACGTAATCGTCAAGAGACTTGGGCCTCATTCTTTCCGCCAAAGGTGTTGCCATTGAGTGTGATAGTTAATAATTGTCTATTCTGCAAAAATAATCATTATTTGTCTGTTTACTCTTCTTCTTTCATTAAAAATAGGTAAATTTGCAGTATAAATTAAAAATGGTCCCATAGCTTAGCTGAATAGAGCGTCAGATTCCGGTTCTGAAGGTCGAGGGTTTGAATCCCTCTGGGATCACTTACGGGGGCGTGCAAAACAGAATGTTTTGCACGCCCCCGTAAGTACAAGATGTTGATATAAAAAGCCCTCGTAAGTTTTTTTTTATCTAACTTACGAGGGCTTACTATGTCGCTGTTAGCAGAGTTTACGCGCACCGTCTCCGATGACCACGTCGATTATGATGGGCTTTTTGCCGTATTTGTCAGCGAATTTCTGACTTACAACTTTCTTGAAATTATCAACGAGTTCATTCGCAATCAAGTTGATGGTGCAGCCGCCAAAGCCACCGCCCATGATTCGTGAACCTGTCACACCTTCTTCTTTAGCAATGTCGTTGAGGAAGTCGAGCTCTTCGCAAGAAACTTCATATTCTTTTGAAAGTCCATGATGTGTTTCATACATCATTTGTCCAACGGTTTCATAGTCATCTTTCTGAAGAGCATCGCAAACCATTAGCACGCGTACTACTTCTCCAATAACATATTTGGCTCTGTTGTATTCAGTGTCGGTTATTTGATCTTTTACCTCTTCAAGCATTTCAAAGTTTGCATCACGCAAGGAGGATACTTCAGGGTGTACTTTGCTTATAATTTCGGCTACATGTTCACATTGCAGTCTGCGTTCATTGTATGGAGAACCGACGAGTTCGTGTTTAACACATGAGTTTACAAGGACAAGTTGATATCCTTTGGGATTCCATGGGAAATATTCATGTTCTCCACTGCGACAGTCAAGGCGCATTAATGAGCCTTTCTTACCAAGGACGGAAATCGCCTGGTCCATGATGCCACAATTTACTCCGATATATTTGTGTTCGGTTCGCTGGCCGACCTTTGCCAACTCCATTTTTTCTATCTTGTTCTCTCCCCAAAGGTCATTAATGGCAAAAGCATAAGTGCTTTCCAATGCGGCAGATGAGGACATTCCTGCTCCTAACGGCACATCTCCTGCAAAGGCGGTATTGAAGCCTTCAACGGGTACGCCAAGGGCCATCATTTCGCGACAAACGCCATAAATATAGCGTGCCCAAGTGGCCGACGGGCCTTTTTCATCGTCAAGTGAAAATTTCGCACGGTCCTTCAAATCAATGCTGTAAGCATCAACGAAACGTGTTCCGTTTGGCTTTATTTCAGCAATGATACCTTGTTCAACGGCTCCAGGGAAAACAAACCCGTTATTATAATCTGTGTGTTCGCCAATGAGGTTTATGCGACCTGGTGCCGCATAAACACTTCCGGTAGAACCGTCAAAATGCTTGATGAAGCGGCTTCTTACGTCTTCGATGGTCAGTTTCATAAGTAATCAGTTTTTATGTGTGAGTATATTCAAGTGTTTTATGCCACACATCATGGTATGGCATAAAACATTGTATTAAATCTTAGTCTTTAATAGCTTTCTTTGCTGGGCGACTTCCTATAAGGGCATAGAATAGAATGTATGCGGCACAGCAGATGATAACTCCATATGCTGCTGCGTAATTGCCGACTATTTCAGCAACCTTTGCTTCGACTGGCATCAATACTGCACAACCAAATACCATGGTCATGAATATGCCAGACGCAATGGCCGTATACTTGCCCAGCCCCTCAACTGCGAGGTTGAAGATAGCGCCCCACATAACGGATGTGCACAAGCCAACGAGGATGAACAAGAGCACTCCCATAGGGACAACTGGATACACAACAGAAAGTGTTGCCCAATTAATGCCGATAACCGTAACGGTAGGTGCGTCTGGGCCAATGAGAGCCATTCCCAAAGCAACAAGGATAATACACAGGATGGAAACAGTAGTAATTAATGCACGACTGCTGATTTTTCCGCCAACAGAGGCTCCTATAAATCTACCTACCAACATCATAATCCAATAGACGGCACCTATTAATGTTGCTGTTGCAGCTGCGATTCCTGCACCTGCCAGTTCGCCGTCTGCGGATGCGCTCAAGTAGTTAATCATGGTTGTCGGTACGCCTACTTCAATTCCCATATACAAGAAAATTGCAAGTGCGCCAAGCACAAAATGACGATATTGGCATGCACCTTTAATTTGAGATGTCAAGCTTTGGTCTTCTTTGGGCTGTTCTGGTTCTTCAATTTTGGTAAGGCTTATAATTATAAATGCTATTGCAAAAATGGCAATTGCAATGAATAATGCTGGTGTAGCAGCTGAAATCTGCGTATTTTTTGTCACTTCTCCGATGAGTGCACCCATAATAATGTATATGGCAACTGCACAGGTGCTATTGAACACTCCTCCTATTTGTATATACTGGTTGCCTTTGTTTCCACCGCCTCCTAAAATGTTGAGCATTGGGTTTACTACGCAGTTAAGCATACACATAGTGCATCCTGCAACTAATGCTCCGATAAGATATATAATGAAGTTTGCCGTATTGCTTTGAACTATGGCGAGGCCAGATATCCATTGTATCAGGATGCCAATAATACCGACAATCAATGCTATCAGTGCAGTTTTTTTATAGCCGAATTTGCTGATAAGCATTCCTGAGGGGATACCCATAATCAGATATGCGGCAAAATTACCTATGTTTCCAATTTGCGCCAATGAATCAGGAATGCCAAATTGGTTTTTAAGAATAAGTGCCATTGGGCTACATAGGTTTGTTACAAAGGCAATCATTCCAAACAGGGCTATCATTATAATAATCGCGGCCCATTGTTTCTTTTGTGTACTCATTTTTTTATTTTTTAGTTGTTATTTGATGATTTCTATTCGCTAATTCCAAACTTGTAGATTGTTTTCTGTATATATACTTCGCCAGGTCGTAGGACTACGCTTGGGAAATATGGCTTGTTTGGACTGTCGGGGAAATGTTGTGCTTCAAAGCATAATGCGGAATGTTTGCCGAAAGTCGCACCATGGCTTCCTTTGAAACCGTCAGCCCAGTTGTCAGAATAAAACTGTATGCCAGGTTCTGTTGTGTAGACTTCCATCGTACGTCCGCTTGTCGGTTCACTCACTCGGGCGGCAAAGGTCAACTCCCCAACCTCGGATTTGTTTAACACAAAGCAGTGGTCATATCCAGCACCGTTTTTGATTTGTTCGTCATCTGCTGATATATCTTTTCCGACTTCTTTCGGAGACGTGAAGTCAAAAGGAGTGCCTTTTACCTTGCGAATTTCGCCGGTAGGTATTGATGTTTCATCTATTGGAAGGTAAAAGTCTGCATTTATTTCGACTGTTTGATTAAGGGCTTCCTTTGTTGGTGTTCCCAGTCCTTGCAGGCTAAAGAAACCATGGCTTGTCATGTTGACAATAGTTTTCTTGTTGGTTGTACCGCGGTAGTCAATGATTAACTCGTCGTCATCTGTCCATGTATAACGCACGGTCATTTTTAACTCTCCGGGAACCCCTTCCTCGTAGTATGCTGATGTGTATCGCAACACTATTGTTTGAGTGTTAATCTGCTCTGCATCCCACACTCTTGCGTGGAAGCCAGTTGGACCACCGTGAAGATGGTTTGGGCCGTTGTTGACAGCCAGATTGTATTCTTTGCCGTTCAAGTGGAACTTGCCTCTTGCTATACGGTTGCCGTAACGTCCAATTAATGTGCTAAGAAACGGCTCAGGACTGTTTATGCAGTCTTCTATACAGTCATGTCCTTGGATTACGTTTGCTACAATTCCATTTTTGTCTGGCACCATGATAGAAAGAATTGTGCCTCCATAGTTTGTAACCGCAACTTCGTTTCCCGATGCATTTTTAAGAATATAAAGTCCAACTTCTTTTCCGTTTATGACTTTCTGGAAGTCAGAGGCGTTTAAGCCACTAAGATTATTTGTTGTCTCCATCTTTGTTTGTTTTTTTTGAAAAGTTTCCTTTGCAAATATAACTAATCGCCATTAGAAAGCAGATATTTTTCTTGCAAAAAAATGCTTTTAAGTACTTCTTTTCCTTACAAAGAGTTGAATTCAACAAAAATATGGGTTTTATCTGGTCTGTTTGCCTAAAAAAGAGAAAAGGTCTGCCACGATATATGTGCTGCCTCCGATGAAAATGAAATCTATTGCATTCGCCATAGAGCATGCTGCCTCGTAAGCTTCGCCAACAGTAGAGAAACATTTGCCTTTCAGATTGTATGACAATGCTTTTACTGCAAGTTCTTTTTCATCTAAAGCTCTTTTTGTTGATGCTTTAGTGAAATAGTATTTTGCATCTGTCGGCAACAAGCTTAAAACTGTTGAGACGTCTTTGTCGTTAACCATTCCAAACACTATATGTAACTGACCACCAGATGGTAATTGGTCTCGCTGGTTTTTTAGTTGCTCGCTAATATACCTAAAACCACCCTCGTTGTGTCCTGTGTCACATATTGTTTGCGGCTTGTTGTTTATTTTTTGCCATCTGCCCGACAACCCTGTGGTCTCACAAACAGATGAGAATCCCTTTTTTATGTCTTGTGTTGAGATGTTGTATCCTGCTTTTCTCAAAAAAGGAATTGCGTGCAATATTGTATTTGTGTTTTTCTCTTGATATAATCCCCCTAAATCGCCAGTTATTATTCCGTATGTATTTGTCTGATATTTTCTTCCACCTGTGGTGTAGTCAGATGTACTTCTGATTATTTCCTGGGTATCTTCTGCGAAAACAATATTGCTTTTAACTTTCTCTGCTTCTGCAAGAAAGATATCTTTTGTTTCGGAAATGCTTTCACCGATCACAACAGGGATGTCCGCTTTTATTACCCCTGCTTTCTCATGTGCTATTTGAGCCAATGTGTTTCCGAGAAACTGTGTGTGGTCATAACTGATATTTGTTATAATAGAAAGAATAGGGGTTATTATATTGGTGCAATCAAGCCTTCCTCCTAATCCTACTTCTATAACGGCAATGTCAACATTGTTATCTGAGAAAAATTTAAATGCCATTGCTGTTGTCAATTCAAAAAAAGAGGGGTGGAGTGGCTCGAAGAAATTCCTTTCCCTTTCAACGAAGTCAACAACATATTCCTCGCTAATTGGCCTGCCGTTTATTCTTATTCGTTCTCTGAAATCTAATAAGTGTGGTGATGTGTATAGACCTGTTTTAAACCCTGCCTGTTGCAAGATGGATGCAATAGTGTGTGAACATGACCCTTTTCCGTTTGTACCTGCGATATGTATTGTTTTAAAGTTTCTGTGTGGGTGCTTTAAATGCTCGTCAAGTTTCAGAGTGTTGCCAAGGCCTTCTTTGTATCCTTTTGCGCCAACGTTCTGAAACATTGGTATGCAGTTATATAAATACTGAATGGTTTCTTTATAATCCATTTCTGTGTATATAAAAATATCCCCATTTTCCCTGTTGAAGAAAAATGGGGATAAGATGTTACTTAGAAATAATTTTTGTATTTGTTAAAGATTTGTTTTCTTTGTGATTCGGTAGGAATAAAGTTCGGACTGTCCTTTAGGCTGTCAATTGCCTGCTTCTCTTGGACATTGACGTGCTCCGGAATATAAACACTTATTTTTACGACAAGATCTCCCGTGCCGTATCCGTAGCCTTGAACGGCAGGAAGTCCTTTCCCACGCAATCTCAGAACTTTTCCCGGCTGTGTTCCTGGCTCAATCTTTATTCTTGCTTTTGTTCCAGAGATAAGAGGTATCTCAACGGTATCTCCTAAAATAGCCTGATTGACTGACAGCAACAAGTTGTATATAAGATCTTGTTCGTCCCGTATAAATGTGTCGTTAGGTTTTTCTGCGATGATAACCTTTATGTCTCCAGGAATGCCGTTATGTGGAGCCGCATTCCCTTTGCCTGGGATATTTATGACCATACCATCCGCAACTCCTGCTGGTATATTTATTTCAATGATTTCTTCACCTTGAACGGTGCCAGAACCACCACATTTTTTGCATTTGTCTTTTATGACTGTTCCTTCTCCGTGGCATATCGGGCATTCTTCCTGCACTTGTACCATGCCAAACATTGACTGTCGTCTTGTTACAACGTAGCCATTGCCATGACAATGTTGGCAGGTTTCTGGCAGAGAACCACTGGAAGCGCCCGTTCCGTGGCATTCTGGACACTCTACTCCTTTCTTTACCTTAATTTTCTTGCTGACTCCAATTGCAATTTCTTCAAGAGTAAGTGAAATCCGTACCCTTAAATCTGCCCCTTTGTATACTCTCTTCTCGCTTTGTCCGCTTCGGCCAAATCCGCTACTAAAGTGTCCTCCGAAACCTCCACCGAAAATGTCTCCAAATGCGCTGAAAATATCGTCCATGTTCATTCCGCCGCCGTTAAATCCTCCACCGAAGCCGTTTGCACCGTTTACTCCGTCATGTCCGAATTTGTCGTATGCTTGCCGCTTTTGTGGGTCGCGAAGAACATCATAGGCTTCGGCTGCCTCCTTGAATTTTTCCTCGGCTTCTTTATCTCCAGGGTTTTTGTCTGGGTGGTATTTAAGCGCAACTTTTTTGTATGCTTTTTTAAGCTCGTCGTCAGTAACATTTTTATCGACTCCGAGTACTTCGTAATAATCTCTTTTAGTTGCCATAATTGTTGTGGTGTTAATGTGCAGCAGTATGTTATTGTCCTACAGCTACTTTTGCGTATCGTATTACCTGGTCGTTAAGAAGGTATCCGTTTTGGACACAGTCAATGACTTTGCCTTTCTGATCGTCCTCTCCTGGTACGAATGCAACTGCTTCATGAAAATCTGTGCTAAAATCTTTCCCTATTGCATCAATTTTCTTTAGCCCCAGTCCTTCTAATGTTTTGTTGAATTTCTGAAATATAAGTTGCAGGCCTTCCTTGAGTGCTTCAACCTCAGTGGTTTTCTCCATGCTTGTTTCCGCTCTTTCCATGTCATCAGCAATAGGTAACATGGCTTCAATTACTTTTTTCCCACCATTAAGAATCAAATCTGTTTTTTCCTTTATGGTTCGTTTCCGATAGTTGTCAAATTCGGCAACCTTATAAAGCATTGCTTTTTTCAACTCTTCGTTTTGCGCCTCTAATTCCTTTATTCTTTCTTCCGGAGTCTGTTCTGCTTGCTTTTCTTCAGTTGATTCGGTTTTTTTTGCGGAGTTTTCGGCTTTGTTTTGTTCTTGTATGGTTGTGTCGGCTGTTTTTTGTTTTACCGTTTCTTTGTTTGTTGTCTCTTTGTTTTCTGTTTCTTTCTTCATGATAGTTGCTTTATTTGTCTGATGTGTAAAGTATGCAACATTTGTACCAAAGCGCATGTTTGTGAAAAAATGTTGTTTGCCGCTAAAATGATTTTACACTTTTATTGGTGAGAAATCAGTAACTATGTTTGCCGAGATGTTTGTTATAGAAATATTGGCCTTTGTTTCTGCTGAAGATGCCAAAATCTATAGCTTTATGGGGACAGTGGTGGTAGCAAGCCAGGCAGCCTGTACACTTGTTGTTCCATGTGATTCTCTTGCCTACTATGTTAATGTTTTGTTGTGGGCAAACTTTTATACAACTCTTGCAGAGAGTACATTTGCTTGTCGTGTGAAAATATTTATCCGTTATTAAAAAGTAGGTAAACATTTTTCCTAGAAAATATGTTTTGACCCAAGGGAGACAACCTCTCTTAACGGATGTTATGTTGTTATGCTCTTTTATTTGCTGTGCAATAGCCAAAATACGATTCTTTGATTCGGTTAGTTTTCTTTGTATCACATCATCGGAGTCAATGTCGAAACCAGGCAGGCCAATATACGTGTTGGGCATTATAACTGAGAAAAAAGAACTGTATGTAACATTTTGTTTGCGTAAAAACCTGTGCATCTGTCTGTCTGCCATTCCAATATCGTCCCCACAGGTTGTAATAAAATATAAATAATTTGCATGTACACCAGAGCGAAGCATTTTCCTGATGAAATCATAGATTACAGAAGGAGGGTTCCAACCATATATGGGAAAAACAATGCCTATTGTAGATTGGGTTTTGGCGTCAGTAAGTTTGTCTGCTTGCCCATATCCCACTATGTTAATTGCTTCGTCGTTTAACTCTTTTGCCAATACTGTGGCCACCGCTTTTGAGTTTCCTGTTGCCGAAAAATAGAAGATCATTTGTTTGCTTTAAGTTTTAGCAATTCGTCTCTATATTTTGCCGCAAGTATAAAGTCGAAATCTTTTGCTGCTTTTTCCATTTTGAGTTTGAGACTATCTTCGGTCTCGTTATCAATGCCAAAGATGCTTTCTTCTTCGGCTACCATGTTGCGGTTGCATGTGTCTAGCATATTAATATATGGCAGAGTTTTATTGTCTGATGTCAACTCTGTGTTGACAGCTTTTTTTATAGGGGAGGGGGTGATGTTATGCAGCTTGTTATATGCAATTTGTTTTGAGCGTCTACGTTCGCTTTCCTCAATAACTTCCTTCATTGCAGAGGAAACGGAATCTCCATACATTATGACCAGTCCATTTACGTTCCTTGCCGCTCTTCCTGCCGTTTGAGTCAAGGAGCGCGTGTCACGTAGGAAGCCACTCTTGTCGGCATCAAGTATTGCTACGAGTGAGACTTCAGGAAGATCAAGCCCCTCACGAAGCAAGTTGACTCCGACAAGAACGTCAATATCTCCCTTTCTAAGCGAATTAAGTATTTTAATTCTGTCAAGGGTGTCAACGTCAGAATGTATATAATTGACTTTTATTCCAGAGTCTAAAAGGTATTCCGTAAGGTCTTCGGCGGATTGCTTTGAAATGGTTGTTATTAACACCCGTTCGTCGCGTTCCTTCCTAATGGTGATTTCCTCTATCAAATCATCTATTTGATTTTCACTTTGTCTGACGACAATTTTAGGATCTAACAATCCCGTAGGTCTTATTAGTTGCTCTATGACAACGCCTCCTGCTTCATTAAGTTCGTAATCGGCTGGTGTTGCACTAATATATATTGTTTGGTTAGTTAGTTCTTTGAATTCTGTGAATTTTAATGGACGGTTATCGAAAGCGGCAGGAAGTCTGTACCCATATTCTACAAGATTTTCTTTGCGACTTCTGTCTCCGCCATACATGCCACTTACTTGTCCGATAGTTACGTGGCTCTCGTCAACAACCAAAAGAAAATCCTTAGGAAAGAAGTCCAAAAGGCAGTAGGGACGTGTTCCTGGTTTTCTGCCATCAAAATAACGGCTGTAATTCTCTATTCCGCTACAATGTCCGAGTTCTCGGATCATTTGTATGTCATAGGTGACCCTTTCGTGAAGCCGTTCGGCTTCTAGAAATTTACCTTCGTTTCTGAAATTCTGCTCCTGCTTCCATAAATCGTCTTCAATTTGTTTTGTTGCAGTTGTTGCGATTTCGTCAGATGTGATAAAAAGATTTGCAGGATATATTTTATAGGTATCATAATTATTTACGGTGTGAAATGTCTCGGAATCCAACTCCTGTATACTATCAATTTCATCGCCCCATAGTTGTACTCTTAAGATATAGTCAGAGTAGGCAAGTGCTATGTCTATAGTGTCACCTTTTACCCGAAAGAATCCGCGAGTTAAATCCAAGTCATTCCTTGTGTACAAGTTAGAGACCAGGTCTCTTTCAAGCTTATTCTTACCTATATGTTGTCCGACCTTTATGCTGATAAGTTTTTCATAGAAAGCACTTGGATTCCCCATTCCATAGATGCAAGAAACAGAACTAACCACGATGACATCTTTTCGTCCAGACAGAAGTGCACTCGTTGCCGAAATTCTAAGTTTATCTATCTCGTCGTTTATCTGCAGTTCTTTTTCAATATATTTTCCCGTAGCTGGAATGTATGCTTCTGGTTGATAATAGTCATAGTAGCTTACATAATACTCAACGGCATTATGTGGGAAAAAACTTTTGAATTCCTGATATAATTGTGCAGCAAGTGTTTTGTTGTGGCTTAGTATCAATACGGGTTTTCCGATGTTTCTGATTACATTTGCAATTGTGAACGTTTTGCCAGAACCGGTCACACCAAGGAGTACTTGGGCCTTTTCGCCACGAAATATTCCTTCTGTCAACTGCCTGATTGCCTCGGGCTGGTCTCCTGTGGGTTTAAAATGTGATATTAGTTCGAAGTTCTTTCCTGACATTGCTGACATTGGTTGATGAACATAGTCTATAGATAAGGCGTTTGTTGCCTCCGCCTTGTAATTGTTTTTGCAAAGTTAGTGACATTATTCGATTATTTCTTTCAATTTCAATGATTTTTATTGTCTTGTGACCAATGTGTTTTCGAAGCATTTTATGTGTTAAAAAAACGTTCTTCTTATGTGAAACTTGTTTTTTTTTGTAAGTTTGCATATGCAAACCAAAGGAATGTTATGTCCATTTTCTACAGTTGACATTTTATATGAAAATTGAGCTGTATGATAAAATGGCATAGTTATGTTTAATTTACACAAAGATGTTTTTGTTTAAAATCAGACCAATAAAACACGTTTATAGTTGGTATTTTTCACGAGGGGCATTGCCGTATTGGACGGTATTGTTGTTGGACTGCTTAATAGTGCTGTTTTCCAGTTATATTGGATGTTTTTTTGATTTAAAACCTGATGTGTTCGCATCAAACATCATTAGTATTACGTTTTCGAATGTTCTGTGCGTAATGCTTTTTTGTGTTGCGTTCAAGATTTTTCATACTTATTCTGGTATTTTAAGGTATTCTACTGTCTCGGATATAGCAAGTGTTGTTGGAGCATCGTTATTAGGTACTATTCTTGCGCTTTTGTTTGGTATTTGCATGAATCGCTTTAATTTGGCTTTTATGCAATTCCATAGTTTTAAGGGCTTCTTTGTCTTGTTTTTGTGCTCGGCCTTTCTGATGAGTCTTGTTCGTATTTTTGTGAGAGAGTTTTTTCATGCTTTTAGAACCGAAGATGCGATTCCTGTTGCTATATATGGTGTAAGAATGGGAGGGGTCAGTTTGGCAAACAGTATTTTAAGTTCCACTGACAAAAAATATGTGCTTAGGGCTTTTATAAGTGATAATGATGAAATCCGTGAAACATATTTGTTGAGGAAGAAGATTTATCATAACGGCAAAGGTATTGGCTTGTTATTGCAGAATCTTAAGATTAAAGTTCTTTTTGTGTCTCCTTTGAAAAATGAATTGTTTCGTAATAACCAAGAAATGATAGATGAGCTCATACAGGCAAATATCAAAATTATGATTATGCCTGTTGCGGAGGAGTGGGACGGGAAAAGACAACTTTACCACCAGCAGTTGCATGAGGTGGAGATAGAGGATTTGCTTCCTCGTGAAAAGATAGATGTTGATATGGATGCCATTGGCGCATTACTTAAAGACAAATGCATTTTAATTACCGGTGCTGCCGGCTCGATTGGTTCGGAAATTGTAAAACAGGTTGCCAAATACAATCCTTCTAATATGGTTCTCATTGATCAGGCGGAAACTCCCATGCATGATATTCGTCTGATGATGGAACGTAGTTTCCCTAGCATCAAGAATGAAACTATTGTTGCTTCAATAACCGACCGCTCTCACATGGAGAATGTTTTTTCTGTCTACAAACCTGAATATGTCTTTCATGCGGCAGCCTACAAGCATGTCCCGATGATGGAGGATAATCCCGCTCAGGCTGTGCGCAACAACATTAATGGTACACGCATTATTGCAGATCTTGCAGTAAAGTATGGTACTAAGAAATTTGTTATGGTTTCGACAGATAAAGCTGTAAATCCAACAAATGTTATGGGGTGCTCCAAACGAATTTGCGAGATATACTGTCAGTCTCTTAATCAGGCTATTGTTGACGGTAAAGTAAAAGGCAATACACAATTTATTACAACAAGATTTGGCAATGTTCTCGGCTCTAATGGCTCTGTCATTCCCTTGTTTAAAGAGCAGATTAGGAGTGGTGGACCATTAACTGTTACACATCCAGATATTATTCGGTTCTTTATGCTTATCTCTGAAGCATGTAAGCTTGTTTTAGAAGCTGGAACAATGGGAAAAGGTGGCGAAATATTTGTATTTGACATGGGAAAACCTGTCAAGATAACAGATCTGGCTAAAAGGATGATCCGTCTTTCGGGAGTTGATGGCATTGAAATTAAATTTACTGGGCTTCGTGATGGAGAAAAGCTTTATGAGGAAGTTTTAAACGATAAAGAGGGTACACTTCCTACAAGCCATCCTAAAATTATGGTGGCAAAAGTGCGTGAATACGATTATTTTGTTACTAGAAAAAATGAAGATGAACTATTGAATATTTCTTATACTCATGACGATATGGCTATTGTCAGAAAAATGAAGGAAATAGTTCCTGAATTTAAAAGCAAGGTTAGTAAATATGAAGTTTTAGATAGATAGTTTTTTAGACTCCATTTTTGACGAATGGTTTTTCGGGAAAAAGTTTTCCATGTTGACGCCATTAGTTCTGAAAAATTCCTTCCTTGTTAAGTTCCCGGTATAAAACGTTTCAAAAAATAATAAAAACAGAAGATAAATCGATGTTGTATTCCATGACAGGTTACGGTAAAAGTGAAGCCGTATTTGACAAGAAAAAGATAATAGTTGAAATCAAGTCATTAAATAGCAAGAATCTTGATATTAATACACGTCTTGCCCCTATGTATTATAGTAAGGAGATGCAATTAAGACAAATTGTTGCTAGCTGTGCAATTAGGGGGAAGGTTGATTTGTGTATCAAAACGGAAGATATGGCGACTCCGTTAGCAGCTGTAATAAACGTGGATGTCGCAGATTCGTATGTCTCTCAGATAAAAAGTATTAGTAAGGAGTTGAACATTGGTAAGCCTGAGGACTGGTGGTCAATAATTGTTCGTATGCCTGGTGTGACGCAGTCTTTGATCAGTGAGGTGGTTGATGATGCCGAATGGAAAGTCGTACAGGAAACAGTCGAAGATGCTTTAAATCATTTTGTGGATTTCAGAAAACAGGAGGGACAAGCTGTTTCTGCCAAGTTTATAGAAAAGATAGAGAATATTACAGGCTATTTGAGGGAGATAGAAACCTATGAAGTTCTTCGAGTTGAAAAAATACGTAACCAGATTATAGATAAGTTCGATTCTCTTCCGATAGAATATGATAAAAACAGATTGGAACAAGAAATGATTTATTATATAGAAAAGCTTGATGTCAATGAAGAAAAGCAGCGTTTGTCAAACCATTTGAGTTACTTTTTAGAAACAATGAAGTCTTCTGAGCCACAAGGAAAGAAACTGGGTTTTATTGCGCAGGAAATGGGACGCGAGATAAACACAATGGGAAGCAAAAGCAATCTTGCAGAGATGCAAAACCTTGTGGTAAGAATGAAGGACGAGTTAGAGCAGATTAAGGAACAAGTTTTGAATGTTTTATAATTCTAAAATTAAAAGTTCTTATGTTATTAGTTTTTTCGGCCCCGAGTGGTAGCGGCAAATCAACGTTGATAAATTTCTTGATGCAGCAGAATCTGAATCTTTGTTTTTCTATCAGTGCAACATCACGAGCACCCCGTGGCGAAGAAAAGAATGGTGTGGAGTATTTTTTTCTTACACCGGATGAATTTAAAAAGAAGATTTCCGAAAATGCTTTTATAGAATATGAGGAAGTGTACAAAGACACTTTCTACGGAACGTTGAGAGAAGTCGTGGATAAAATGTTGAAATGCGATTGCAATGTTGTGTTAGATGTTGATGTCAAAGGTGCGCTTAATATCAAAAGACTGTATAAAGATGACGCGTTCCTTATTTTCATACAACCGCCTTCCGTCAGTGAACTGAGGAAGAGATTGCTTGCTCGCAATACTGACAGCTTGCAGGTCATTGAAGCAAGGTTACAAAAAGCTTCTTATGAGTTATCTTTTGCACCACAATTTGATCTGAAGATTGTCAATGACAACTTGAAAGAGGCGGAAGAGCAATTGCTGAGTGCTGTCAGATGCCGTATTAAAAAGTGTTAGGAAAATTTCGGAGGTCAATGTGAAGATTGGTATTTTTGGCGGTTCTTTTAACCCTATACATAAAGGGCATGTATTTTTGGCGCAAAATATCTTGAATACAGGTATTGTGGATAAGCTCTGGTTTGTGGTTTCTCCGTGTAATCCCTTAAAGGAAAAAGGTATTTTGCAAGATGATATGCAACGACTTGCTAATGTGTGTAAGGCAACGGAGCATATTAAAAATGTTGTGGTTTCTGATGTGGAATTCCATCTTCCAAAGCCCTCGTACATGTACCTAACTTTGCGAAGGTTGAGGCAAATTAGACCACAAGATGAATTGTTCCTAATTATTGGGGCGGACAACTGGCTTTGTTTTGATTCTTGGAAAGAGCATGATGAAATATTAAACAATTATAAAATTATCATATATCCAAGGAAAGGGTGTTCCATTGATCACAAATTGTTACCCCCGAACGTCCAATATTTAAATCTGCCATCGTATGATATTTCGTCAACAACAATACGGCAGATGATTTCCAAAGGAGAAGACATCAGCGATTTTATTCCTTAAAAAAATTTTGTTGTTGTAAAAAAACAAGTAACAACAAACATTCCATTAATAATGGTTACGTTTGTTGTTACTTGCATGTTGTGGTAAATGGTAACACGTTAGTTTGATGCAGGCTCCATGTTTGTGTATACTGTCTGCACGTCATCGAAGTCTTCGAGCTTCTCGACCATTTTGTCGATTGTTTCTCTTTGGTCTTCCGTAACGCTTTTTAAATCGTTTGGAATATAAGTAAATTCGCCACCAACATCTTCATATCCATTTTCTTCAAGATATTTTTGAATAACCCCGAAGCTTTTAGGATCGCCATAGATAGTGATTGTTCCTTCTTCAGTGTCTTCATCGTATTCGTCTTCAACACCAAGTTCTATTGTGTCCAAGATAAATTCGTCCATATCCATGTCTTCTTTTTTCTTGAATGTAAATACACATTTGTGATCAAACAAAAATGCAAGACTACCCATTGTGCCAAGATTACCGCTAAATTTGTTGAAGACGGAACGAACGTCTGCGACTGTTCTGGTCGGATTATCTGTTAATGTGTCAACAAAAATTGCAACTCCGTGAGGACCATATCCTTCGTAGGTCATGGATTTGTACTCGCTTTGGTCCTTTCCCATCGCGTTTTTAATTGCTCTTTCTATGTTGTCTTTGGGCATGTTTTCCCGTTTACAGACAGCAATAATACTTCTTAGAGTCGGATTGTTTTCTGGTTCAGGTCCACCAGTTTTAACTGCAATGGCAATCTGTTTGCCAAGTCGTGTGAATGTCTTGGCCATGTGTCCCCAGCGTTTGAGTTTTGCCGCTTTTCTGTATTCGAATGCTCTTCCCATGTTTTTTTTATTAACGTAAGTCTGCTTGTAATTTATGTTTAAAATTATTCATCAATGCTTTCATTACCTTGTCTATTTGTTTGTCAGTCAAGGTTTTATTAGGATCCTGTAGCGTAAAATTAATCGCGTAGCTTTTTTTGTTTTCTGGTAGATTATTGCCTTCGTAAACGTCAAAAAGCTCAATTTTTTTCAGTAAATTACATTCTGTTTGATATGCAACTGCTTCTATTTCCTGAAAAGTGATTTTCTTGTCAAGAAGTAGGGCAAGATCCCTGCTGACAGATGGGAATTTACTTATTTCTTTGTAGCTAACAATGTTCTTGCGATTTTTCTTCATCAGCAATTGCCAATTTATATCAGCATAAAATATTTGAGCTTTAAGTTCTGCAAGCTTGAGTACTTTGTTGCTGATGATACCCATCGTTGCATAAACTTTTTCGTTTCTGTCAGTTATTTGTAGTGCAGATGAATAGAGATCACTCGTAAACTCCTTAAAGAACATCAGTCCGATGTTAACACCTAACCTGGTGAAGATGTTTTCAACATACGCTTTAATATTATAGAAAGAGTATTGTTGATTTTTGTTAGTCCAAGAATTTTCTATCATGTTGCCAGTTATCCAAAGGCCAAGATGAAGTTCTTCGCTATATGCGCCTAACCTGTTGCTTTCATCCTTCTCGTTTGATTTGAATGAATAAGTCTTTCCAAATTCATACATCTTAAGGTTTGGCGACTTATGGTTTATGTTGAAGCGAAGACTTTCTAAACCGCCAAAAAGTAATGTTTGTCGTAATACGCATAGATCTTCACTAAGTGGGTTCAGTAATCTGACACATTTCTTTAATGGATAGCTTTCCAATGAGTCGTAGTAGACGGCTTTCGTAAGAGAATTGTTCAGAATTTCATTGAATCCTTGTGCTGTAAGTTGTTCTGAGATAAGGTTTTGTAACTTGTTGCTCCTATCTTCTTCACCTTTTATTGTCAATGATGATTTGATAGAGGTTGGAATTTGTACATTGTTATATCCGTATATTCTCAAGATTTCCTCCGCAATGTCACAAGGTCGTTTTACATCAACTCTATATGGTGGAACAGCTAAATCAATTCCGTCTTCTGTTTCGTTGGAAAGTTGTATCTCGAGACTTGAAAGAATATCTTTAACCGTTTCCCTTGGAATCGTCTTACCGATAAGATTATTCAAGTATTTATAGTCAAGATGAATATTAAAATTGCTGACAGGAGCAGTATTCACGTCTTTAATTTCCATTGAGACTGTTCCGCCTGCTAATTCTTTTGCAAGGATTGCCGCCTGTTTTAGTGCATAAATTACTCCGTTGGGGTCAATTCCTCTCTCAAATCTAAAACTTGCATCAGTATTAAGTCCATGTCGTCTTGCAGACTTGCGTATTGTTGTTGGATTGAAATAAGCTGATTCAAACAATACGTTTTTTGTGCTGTCGTATGTTCCAGACCCCTTACCTCCAAGAATTCCTGCGATACACATGGGCTCATTTGTGTTACATATAGTCAAATCCTCTTCAGACAGGGTGTGTTTTACTCCGTCAAGCGTTACAAAAGGAGTCCCGTTTTGTTGCGTTTTTACTATTATGGTTTTTCCCTCAATCATATCTGCATCAAAACAGTGTAAAGGTTGACCATATGCATGCATAATATAATTTGTGATGTCAACGATGTTATTGATAGGTCTTAACCCAATAATTCTCAGTTTGTCTTTAAGCCAATCAGGGCTGTCCTTTACCTCACAGCCGCTAATTGTTACAGCCGCATATCTGGGACATCTTTTTTTATCCTCGATCTTAACATCAATCTCTAAATTGTGGTTATCTACAAGGAAATTCTTATCAGACGGGCGGTGCAAAGATGTTTCATATCCATTCTGTTTTAGCCAAGCGTATAAATCGCGAGCTACGCCATAGTGCGAACATGCATCTGCCCTATTAGGAGTAATGTCCACCTCTATTATGTAGTCGCTTTCTAATTTATAGTACTCTGACGCCAACATACCTATTGGCGTGTCTTCTGGTAAAACAATGATACCGTCATGGTTGTTGCCTATTCCGATTTCGTCCTCTGCACAAAGCATACCGTAACTTTCAATGCCACGTAATTTAGAACGCTTGATTGTAAACGCATTGTCCCCATCGTACAGAACTGTTCCTATTGTTGCAACAATCACTTTCTGTCTGCACGCAACGTTTGGCGCACCACAAACAATTTGCAGTGGAGTCTCTTTTCCTATGTTGACCTGACAAACGTGCATGTGGTCAGAGTCAGGGTGTTTTTCACAGGTTTCGACTTGGCCTACGCACAATCCTTTGAGTCCGCCTTTTACGGCTTGTCTTTCTTCTACGGAACCGACTTCTAAACCTATTGATGTAAGAGCCGCGGCTGTTTCTTCTGGTGTAAGATTAAAATCAACGTATTCTTTTAGCCAATTATATGATATATTCATTTATATAGTAGTTTTGTTTCTCTTGGATTTTTTCTATCAAAGTGCAAAGTTAGCTTATTTTTACATTTGATGTTGGCATAACACGCAAAAAACATGAAAATGCGAATATATAATTGTATGTTGCAATCTTTTGCATCTTTAAAAATGTGTTTAATTTGATTTCATGACGGGGCGTGTCAAGCATGCTTTGTCGCTTTCCAAAGATAACAAATAGCGGCTCTGATCCGACAAGTAGAGTATGTTGCGTTTGGCAGGTACAGAAGTATTAATGAGTCTGGAATTATAGTACCCCTTATTTATCTCTTTTTGTGTTTTATTGTCATAGTAACCTCCTGCAACGGGAAGAAAGATTTTGTTGTTAGGATTAGTTTTGCTTTCCACAATATAACCTTTCTTATTTGTATTTAGATAGTTGTCTGTCCAAGTCCACTTGCAGTCTGCTATCAACTCGTTAAACTGTTCCATTGTAGGTGTGCGCCAATTTCCTCCATAGTATTTAAATGCAGGATCCATTTGCTTAAGGGTCTCATCCAAATCTCCTATGGGATCTTTGTTGTCGTTCACATCCAAGAGGTCATTTGCGTACGAGTTGGAGCGATAGTATGCATTTGGGATATACTCTCCTAAAGGAAAATATGAGCCAACGTCTTGTGGCTCTTCTGCTCCAATATTGCATGTCGCCCAAAGCGTTTTTGATTTAAGACTCAAATCAACTGCATTTATATTTGCACTTTTTGTGGTAAAAGTCATATCTTGTCCATAGACAATAGAATTATTGTTGTTGTAGTAAGCTCTGTAATGGTAGGTTGTGTTTGGTTTCAAACCAGAAAAACTAACTGTAAACATATATACGTTGGCAGTTGTGCTTTTTCCGTTCTGTGTTATTTGTACATTTGGCATTGTTTGCAGAGATGACGGTTTGCCATTATATGTTGATTTTTCTACAGTAGGCTGGGCTTTGTCATCAATGAGAATGCCTGCATTAGAAAAATACGCTGTCGAACTGATTGTAATTTTTCCAGAAGTGGTGATGCTATAAGTTTTAGGATTTGCGGCTTTTTGCGTTTCTACGGAGAGCACGGGCTTCCCTTGGTTATCTCCACTGTCATCATCATCACTTCCTGAACCACTGCCACCTCCACAGGCAATTAATGAAATAGAGAACAGTGTGTAAATGATAGCGCTTGTAAGTTTTAACGGTTTCATAGGGCTAAAAAGTTAATTTGTTGTTATATGAGAGTGTTATTACGTAGTTTAATGATTTCTCTGATCTTTTTTGTTAGTTTTATATCAGACGCAAGTTGTTCTATTGATGGTACCATACGCCAACGCCAATAATGTCTGGGAATCTCTGGATGATTGATTTGCTCCTGTTCTAAATTGTCGCTTCTTAGTTCTTCGCTAATGCTTAGCCAATCTTGCAACGACAAGATGCAGAGCAATGAATTTGACTTAATGTGATGCCTGATGATCAATTCACAATCCTGTGCAGAGAGTAATGACGGAACAGGAGAAGATTGGGCCAATACGTTATTCCAGTACTCAGCGTTTTTGTCGGGGTTTTGTTTCCACCATAATCGGAGAGGTGGCATATCGTGAGTCGAGATGGTATCAACGGAGTAAAATGGAGTTTTTGACAAATCACTGAATTTAACATGGGGTGTTTTGGGCATAGATTCGATTTCCAATGTTAGAACGTTTAAATCCTTTAATACTTTAGGAACACAGTCTGGTATCATTCCAAGGTCTTCTGCACATGCCAACATCGGTGTAGCATATATAACCCTAGGTAATCTTTGGTAGGCTATCTCGGTCCAGAATTTATTGTGGCGTTCATAGAAGAAATATTGAAAGATTCTGTCATAAGCAGAGGCGTTGTTTTTTGTAAGGTGTTTATATTCCTTTGTTTCTTTTCCAAGTATATTAAGGTAATATTGTTTTGCGTCAGGAGAAGTTTTGATAAAAAGAACGTTGGTATATGCCGACAGAAACAACTCTCTTTGTTGTTCGGAGAACCCCAATTCTTTAAGGTCATGGTCTATGGCTCGTTGTGAATGAGCATATTTTTCAAGCAGAGTCCACTTGCCATCTGTACCAAATTTAAAGAAGTATTCTTTCGCCACGGGTAACAGCTCTCCAAAATGTTTTTGCATCTCTCCTTCTGTAAAGTGGACAAAAGTATAATATTCGGGGTCATCTGTAAATCCCAATATTACAAGTTCTTGGGGGGTCAGTGGAAGCCCTGGATTAAAATGTCCTAAAGTTCCGTAATAGTGCGTTATAGGAATTTCCCAGATGCGAAAGAAGCCAAGAACGTGGTCAATTCTGTATGCATCAAAATATTGTGACATATGTACCAGACGGTTAGTCCACCATGAGACGTTATCTGCCAATATGTTCTTCCAATTATATGTTGGAAATCCCCAATTCTGACCATGGGCAGAAAAAACGTCTGGTGGTGCCCCTGCTTGGCAGTCCTGATTCAAGTATTTAGGCAACACCCATGCTGTGACACTATCTCTACTTACACCGATTGGAATGTCTCCTTTTAGTATAATATTTTTACTCTGGGCATATTCGTGTATATTTTTTAGTTGGTTGTCTAATAGAAATTGCATTACGCCATAGAACTCTATTTTGTCAAGCAAATTGTTTGCTGTAGCCCAACGTTGTAGCTCCACTTGATTATACTCCCGAAACTTTGGCCATTTACGAAAGTTTGCAGTATCATTAACTTTCAATAGGTATCTAAAGAAACTGTATGGAACGAGCCAATCTGCGTTTTCCTTCTTGAAATTTTTGTATTTTGTTGAACGCCTGATTTCTTGTTTGTTTTCTTCATAGAAAGTGTGTAAATAACTTTCTTTTAATTTAAAAGCCTCGTCATAGTCTAAAAGTTCCTGTTCGTTTAAGATTTGTCTTTGTTGTTCATAGATTTTTAGCTTTGTTCTGCTCTTAATCTTAGGCAGATCGTTAAAATCCATGTAAATTGGGTGTAGGGCGAATGAGGATATTGGATTATATGGATATGAATCATGCCAATTACCTTCCCTAGTAGTGTCGTTTATTGGCAATATCTGTATTGCGTTCAGCTTGGTTTCGTAGGCCCAATCGATAAGTTTTCGTAAATCTCCAAAATCACCGATAGCCCAGCTGTTGTTTGAGCGTAAGGAAAAGACTGGTACGACAACTCCTGCAATTTTTAAGTCGTTTTGAGGCATGCAAGGAGTATATGTGTCGATAATTGTTTTTTCATAATTTCTGTCCAGTTTTTTTATTGACCTATTGTTTCCTTCCTCCCAAATGATATTATTTGTATTGGAATTAATTAGAACATATTTAAATAAAAAATCTTCTGGCTCAATCAAGTCTCCGTTGAGTGGAAAAGACCATGTTCCCATGTGTATTTGTCGTCCCTCTATCCCTTTATGAGGATTCCAATTGCCTGTTGCGTCATTATTTCCGCACAGGAATATTTTATAGCCGACAGGAGGAATATAGTCTGTGAATATCAAATTTACATTGGCCCGATTGATTACGACTTTATCTTCTTCGTTAATCTCAAATGGATAGACTGTCTTAGAAAAAGCAGAAGAATACAAGTAATTCTTTCCTTTATCATTGTGCCACAAGGCCTGTATGTTGATTTTTTTATACCCATTAAAGAAGATATGGTGTGGATATGTGCCATGTCCTTTTTCTTCATCAACTAAAGTGAATTTTTCAGATACAGTGAAGCCGTAATCCAAATCACTAATCTTCTTGGTAGGCAGTTCTATCGTTTGTTGCCAAAGTCTGCCGTCTGTACTTTTTAGTCTGATTGGCTCGTTGAGTTTTGCACGAAGTTTTTTGCTTGACGAGAGGTTTAAGCAAACAGTTTGCTCTGGATTGTGTGTGATGTACTCAATCTCAATATTTATTTTTGTGTTATCAGCCATTGTTTTGCAGGTTATTTGTATAGTATGTCGTAAAGAGATGCTCCGTTCATAAATTTGGAACAGTCTACGTCGCCTTTTATTCCATCAATTCGTCCTCTACATGTATATTGCCACATAATGTATTTGTGCCCATCAGAAATTGATGGTATTTTTTCGTTGTAGAATGCTATCATAAGAGGGTAGCGGTCAAATCCTTTGTATGCCAGATATTTGTTATAAAAATTTACATATGTGTAAAGAATAGGTGGACAACCGTAATAATCTTCAACCATTTTTAAAAACTCCTTCAATCTATTTGCAAACACATCTGCGGGAACTCCGTTTGCGGCTTCAACGTCTATCAACGGAATGAGGTCCTGCATGTCTGGTTCTATAATTGAAGTCATGTGTTCAAACTGCTCCAGCATACTTACATTGGCTCGAAAAAAATGATAACTTCCCATTGCTATCCCATTTTTCTTTCCCTCTTCTATATTAAAGTTATAAAAGTCATCTATGTAGTAGTTGCTTTCTGTGGCTTTGACGAATGCGTAGCTGATATTGCCAGATTTTGATATTCTGGTCCAGTCAATGTTTCCTTGATAATGTGAGACATCAATTCCTCCTTTGAATGAATTCGCAAACTTTTTGCTCTGTTGATATGCCATTGGAGACTGGGAGAGCTTAGTGTCTTTGTGGATACTGATAAACGGATCGGGTTCTGGGGTATGTATAACTATTGCCTTTTTCTTTTCTTTCTTTACTTTGGCTTCTGTCATGGACGTAAAAAAAGTAACGGATATTAGAAATGAAATAATAGTTATGATTGTTTTATACATGGTGGCTATTAGTAACTGTTAAACTTTCTTTTCGTTTATGTATCCATGCCGATACGCATACAAGAGTTCCTTAAGCTCTTTAATTTGTTTCTGGACCTCTTCTCCTTTGTCTGTGTCACGTACCATAATGCGGTCACCCGTTACTTGGACGATCTGGGTTGACGATTTTATGTCAGTTTCGTTTTTAACAGCTTCAGAAATGGACTCGAATGGCTCGTGCTGTATAAGTTGGAAGCCTCTGGAATGGAATACTAAAGTATATCCAGCAATACCTGTAGTGTCATGGTATGATTTCGCAAAACCACCGTCTATCACCATGAGTTTCCCGCTTGCCTTGATTGGATTCTCTCCTTCGCTAGCATGTACGGGAACATGTCCGTTAATTATATGTCGGTTTTTTCCGTGTACGTCAAACGAGTCTAAGATGTTATCACATACCGTAGCGTCTTCACGCATCTTATAATAGTAACCTTTTTCTTCGTGCTGGAGTTCTTTATCCGTTAGGAAATACCTTTCGAAAGTACTCATACGTGATTTGTCAAACAAAGGACTGTCTGGCCCGCACCATAAATACCAGAAATAGTCACAAGCATTCTGCTTCTGTTTCTTTGGAGTATCAACGTTAAATGCAGAGCGCATCAGAAGTGCGATTTGTTGCAGAAGTTGTTTGCCACAATAACTACCAGTTGTCAATTTTACTTTTTTTAACGAACCGTCTGCGTTTAATGGTATAGAGGCGTGGAAAAGCAGATTGGAATTGTATATTCCATACATAGATCCATTTGAGAACAGGAGTTTGATATGTTTTTGAAGTTTTTCTGAAACACAGAAGGAATGTTTGATCTTTTGTATTAGTTCTTTTTCATCAGCCGTTAGCTTGTAGGGGTCTTTTTCGTCAATGGTAGGAAAAGAGATGTCTGTCATCTCATATTGTCTACCATTAAGTACATAAAGTCCTTTTTTGAAATCAATATGCTCTAAAGTACCTGTTCTATCTATATTCCATTCAGGATGTTTGTTTGTCATTTGCATCTCAAGCTTAAACTGTATGACAGTTATAGCTTTGTGCATTTTTGCATGAAGTTTTAAGGTCTTATCGGTGTATATTGTATTGTCAGAAGTGGTTTTTGGGAAAAAAACTTTGCATGGGTCCTTCGCATATACTTCCATTGCGAATGTTGCTAATGACATGAGATTAATACCATACCCATCTTCTAATGTCGCTATATTGCCGTATCGCAGCGATAGTCGTATAACATTTGCAATGCAAGGTAAATTCCCTGCAGCTGCTCCCATCCATAATGCATCATGATTTCCCCATTGTATATCGAAATTATGATATGTAGAAAGGAAGTCCAATATTATATGTGAGCCAGGCCCTCTGTCGTATATGTCTCCTAAGATATGCAGCCTGTCAATGGCAAGTCGTTGTATTACATGGCATAGTGCAATGATTAGATCATCGCTTTGACGCGTATCAACGATAGATTGGAAAATAGCATTAAAATAAGCTTGTTTATTATTATCCGTAGAGTCCTCATGCAGGAGTTCTTCAATAATATAAGCAAACTCTTTGGGCAGCACTTTTCTTACTTTGCTACGTGTGTACTTACTGCAAACTACTCTGCATACTTTAACAAGTTGGTTTAAAGTGACAATATAGTAATCGTTTATGTTTTTTTCACGTTCCTTGATTAGTTCTAATTTCTGTTCTGGATAATATATTAAAGTGCATAGCTCCCTTATTTCTTTATCTCTCATTTGGCTGCCAAAAAGCTCAATGACTTTTCGTCTAATATTGCCACTGGCGTTACGTAGGATGTGTAGGAAAGCCTCATATTCCCCATGAATGTCTGCCACAAAGTGTTCTGTTGGTTTTGGCAAGTTCAAAATGGCTTCAAGATTTATAATTTCTGTTCCTGCCGCCGCTTCCGTTGGAAATGACTGCGACAGCAATTGTAACAGACGCATATTTCTTTCCACTTCTTTTTTCATTGGGTCATTCAATATTTACCTGTTTTATGAAAGGTTTTATAGCTTCTTGCGCCTAACTCCTTCTTTCGTCATCTTTACAGGTTGTATGTGCCCGTCTTTTGAAAACGTTAACTTGTCAATACATATTTCCCTGGCATTGCCATCCTTTTCGGTTAAGGGGTGTCTATGGTAGACAATGTAATATTCACCTTTTCCTTTTCCTTTTATAACTGAATGATGGCCAGCTCCAGTGCCAATAGAAAGGTCTTGTTTTAGAATAATGCGTTCCCTCTTGAATGGCCCCGTAGGAGAGTCGCTTATGGCGTATGCTACACAGTAGTCTGGGCCTGTCCACGCCCCTTCGCTCCACATAAAATAATACTTGTTGTTGCGTTTAAGCATAAATGGGCCTTCAACGTAGTTTTCCGGTGTAATCTCCTTGAAAATTTCTCCGTCACCAAAAGGTTCAAACGACGTCAAATCCTTATTTAATTTAGCAACATTGCAATGTCCCCATCCTCCATAATACATATAATATTGTCCATCATCGTCAAGGAAAACAAATTGATCTATAGGCTGAGCTCCGTTTATTATCTTGTCAATCAGGGGCTTCCCTATAAGATCTTTAAATGGTCCGGCAGGATTGTCTGATATTGCAACGCCAATACCTCCAAACTGATTGTCATTTTGTATGTTGTTGGCGCTGAAAAACAAATAGTATTTTTTGTCTTTTTCGATAATGGATGGAGCCCAAAGGGCATTCTTTATCCATGAAACTCCATCTGTTGAAAGAATTTTCTCATGCTTCACCCAGTTTGATAAGTCATGAGATGAGAATGCGTCAAAAAAAAGTTGTTTGCCAAATGAGGCAGAGTATGTCGGATATATCCAATATTTTTGTTGAAAGACTGCCCCCTCGGGATCTGCATACCAACCATGAAAAACAGGGTTCCCTGTCATTTTAAGGCATCTTTTTTGCTTTAAATCAGAATTTGTTTCCTTGCAATATGAGTTTATTGTCGTAAAAACAGACAACAAAAAAAATGACGATAAGATGAGTCTTTTCATTACTTTATAGTTTTGCTCGTAGTTACCGCAAAATTGCAAAAAAAAAGTGACCTAACAAAATATAGACAGGCAAAAGCAAGCGTTTCCAATAAAATATATTACATTTGCTTTTAATTAAACTTTCGAGACGGTAATTATAACAGATAGATTTATTTACTTGATTTTTGTCTTTACTATGAAATGCTTTTGTTCGTTCTTTATTACGTTGATTTCTTTTGTACATGTTGCCGCCTCTGACTATGTAATATATCCTTTGCCCCAAGATTTAAAATACATTTCATGCAAGGCTGTTACTGTAGAAAAGATTATAAATGTTGTTTGTGAAAAAGGAATAGATCAATATACGAAAAATCGTTTAAAGGAAATTTTTGAAGATGAACACGCTTTTGATATTAAGTTCTCAAATAAAGCGTCTTCAAAATACGCAAATGTTTATTTGGGTGTTTATGGTTCTTGTGACATGGTGGACAAGTATGTAAAACATAGAAAATATGACATTTCTGTTTTTTCTAAGAAAGCTAAATACGACCGCCATTACATAAGGATAGGTTTGTCAATGAATGGGAAGCCTGAAATTATTTTGTTAGGCGAGCATACTAATGCGGTTTATTATGGGCTGGCTTCATTGGAGCAGATTTTGGAGCAGGCTTGTAATCATGAAAGCGAAAAGACATCTCTAAAAGCTCTTGAAATAAATGATTATGCAGACATGCAATATCGCGGGATTGTTGAGGGATATTACGGTTATCCATACTCGTTTGATGTAAAAAAAGACTTAATTAGTTTTTTAAAGCGTTTTAAGTTGAACACTTATCTTTATGGAGCCAAAAGTGACCCATTTCACTCTGGTTTTTGGCGCGAACCCTATCCTGTGGAAATAACCGCATTGCAGGAAAAAAATGGCTGGCTTTCTCAAAGAATGATAAAAGAATTGGCAAAGGTTTCAATCGAGTCAAAAGTTAATTTTATTTGGGCAATCCACCCTAACAGCGGAATAGCTGTGGATTTCCATTCCACAGAATCAACTGCGCATGCTGTTTCAGATGTTATGGGTAAATTTGGACTGATGTATAATTTGGGTATCCGGCAATTTGCTGTATTTCTTGATGATGCTGGTTGGGATTTTGATGATGTTAATAATTACCGTGATTTTCTCACTGGCCTACAATCTGGTCTTGAAGAAAGGTATAACCGCAATTTTGCAAGTGCAACAGATACAGTCTTGCCAATTCACTATGTTCCACATATCTATGCGATTAATTTTGCAAGCGAAAAAAATCGCAAGACTTACTTTGATGCCATTTCTCAAGTTCCACCAAATATAGTTGTCTATACAACGGGAAGTGGAGTGTGGAGTTCAGTTAAAAATCAGGATTTTGTTACAATGCAGGACTTGATGAAGCGACCCGTGTCGTTGTGGTGGAACTATCCTTGTAATGATAATAAAGACGGAAGAGTTTATACTGCCGACATGTACTCTACACTTCAAGAGATGGGGTTGCCTATTCCAGATAAAGACGTGCCACTTTGCTTGGGGTTGGTCAGCAACCCAATGCAACAAGGTGCAGTTTCTAAAATATGCTTGTTTGGTGTGGCCGACTATTCCTGGAACACAAAAGCCTTTAATAATATTGATAATTGGCAGGCATCTTTTCCTGCGATTGTTGACGAGCCTAATATCTCACTTGTTCGTTATCTGGCAGAATTTCTGCGTTTTCAGGATCCTGACGAATTGAAAAACATGATTTCTCGATATTCTTCTGATGAAAATAGTAGTGGCTCTGAACCGAAGGCTGATTTGTCCGCTTTGCTATGTTCCATAAAGGATTCAACGGAGAAGATGCTTGGTATGGTTTCAGATGACGAGAAATTTAATCTATTGAAAGACGATTTGTTGCCATGGCTCCGCAAGTTGAATAAAATGGCAGATGTCGCAAATGTAATGTTGAATTTGGAAGAGATTAAAGATAATAATAAGAGATGGAAGATATATTGCAAGCAAATAAAGGTTTTGGAGCAGTTTAGGACAGATACTCTTTATATGGTGGCTGCACTTGAAGGAATGGGGGAGAATCCGCCTTCGGTTATGCATCCAGTTGAACCTTGTGGACATTATTTGATGCCTTTTATCGAGTCTCTTACAGATGGTTTCTATAAATTTAAGAAAAGGAAAGTGCATGATTATCCTCTTTTGACTGTTTGTGGAACAGATTCTGTAATAACCACAAATAATCTGAAGGTAAGTGACGGTAATTTTTATATTGAAATGCTTAATCCCTACATACTTCAACCGAAAGAAAGCATATTGATTACTTTACCTGACGGTGGTGTGCCGAATGATGTGTATATTGACAAGAATTTGCGAAGGAACTTTAAAATAGAATTTTCCTTTTTGGGCAGGGATTACTATAATGTTGCGGAATTGTACAAAAAAAGGCGCAAGATAAAATATATAAAAATAACAAATAGTGCATCCAAAACGCAGTCCTTATGTTTAGATAAGTCGTTGCTAAGGGTTTCAATGCCTTGTGCCCCAGAGGTTTCGTCAGTAACATTGCCAGATGGCATTATATATGGTAACCACAATGCTTCTATGCTTGTTGATGGTGATGTCAATACTTTTACGTGTTTGAGTAGAGACCAAAAGGATGGCGATTGCTATACTGTTAAATTAAATGAAGTCCAGCCTATATATGATGTAACAATTGCTTTTGGAACGACAAATCTTGACTTTCCAAAAGCTGGGTGTGTGCAAATCTCTACTGATAGTGTTCATTGGCGTAATCTTAATGTCAGGGGCGGTACTGACGAAGTCTTTCGCATGACTTTGCCGCAGGTCAAGAAAATCAACGAAGATGTATCTTCTTGCTCTTTCGTGAATGATGGTAGTTCTGCAAGGTTCGTCCGTTTTTATTTAAAAGAGTCATTTCAGGAAAAATGGCTTCGACTAAATGAAATCGAGATTAATCCGTCATATCTTTCTTCACAATTTGTCCCTGTAGCCTCTGTAGACGGCTTGGCCATTCCTGAGGTTATAGACGGGAAAGCTAACACCACTTTCTCTCCTGACAAGGATGATGTTACTATTGTCTATAATTTTTTCGGAGAAAAAACTCCCTCCGAATTAGTTGTATATGCTGTTGCAAATAAAAATGTAGTCAATAATGGAGATTCTGAAATTCATATTGTTTGCGGAGGTAAAACATTAAGTTTCGGATCTTTGAAAGATGGCATTAACATTTTTTCTTTAGACCGTTGTCCACATGCGACTTCGGCTACAATAAAAATCTTAAATCATTCTTTCTCTATTGCTGAAATCACGGAAAAACACTAATAAGCATGTATTATATAAAGAAAAAAATAGAAGTGGCCATGGCCCATCATCTTAATCTGGACTATGCGAGTAAATGCAGCAATCTGCATGGCCATAATGCACAAATCACAATCTTTTGTCGCTCTGAAAGACTAAATGAAAACGGTATGGTTGTAGACTTTTCTATGGTCAAGGATAAAGTTTGTTCTTTGTTGGATCATAAATACGTGAACGATATTGTTTCATTTAACCCAACTGCAGAGAATTTGGCGAAGTGGATTTGCGACTCAGTTCCTAACTGTTACAAAGTGTTGTTTCAGGAATCTGAAAACAATATTGCCGCTTATGCTATTGATGAAGATAATACTTTGTAATTTCCTCGTATGTGCATATGAAATCCTACCACGTTAACGAAATTTTCTATTCGTTGCAAGGAGAAGGCTTTTGGACGGGACGGCCTGCAGTTTTCGTTAGGTTTTCTGGTTGTAATCTTAAGTGTCCGTTTTGCGACACTGTGCATAATAGGAGTAAGGTTTACACTTTGGACTCCCTGTGCGAAAAAGTTGATGGGTTTAATTGTGATTTTGTTGTATTGACTGGTGGCGAGCCTTCCCTGTCAGTTGATGACAGTCTGGTTGAAGCTTTACATAAAAGGAACAAGTTTCTTGCGATAGAAACCAATGGTACTCAAAAACTTCCGGAAAATATAGATTGGATTACTTTATCTCCCAAAGATGCTTTTGTAGGTAACGGCAAGGTTATTTTGGAGCGTGCTAACGAGTTGAAGATTGTTTTTACGCCTGAAAGTGTTGGCTATATTGAAAAGTATTCTGATTTCAACACTTCATTTAGGTATCTTCAACCTTGTGATATGGGTGATGAGTTGCAAAATCGTGTGGTGCTTGAGGAGGTGATACATTATTGTTTGATGCATCCGCAATGGTTTTTGTCTTTACAGATCCATAAGTTAATTGGGGTTAAATGATATAGTCTCAAATTTAGGACGTTTTTTCTGATAAAGTCTTAATTTTGCATGGTATTGAATCAAAAAACATATATGACATGATTGGAAAATGGTTTGAAGTCAAAGTCGCTTTAAAAAGAACTCTTGAAGATGGTTTTCAAAAATTGGTAAAGGAAATTTATTTAGTGGAAGCCCTAAACTTTACAGAGGCGGAGACGCGCACTTTAGAGGAACTTCGTGTATATGGTGATATTTCTGTTGTTGGTATAAAACATTGCGATGCGAGCGAACTGGTTGATAGTCACAATTCCGAAGACGGCTTTTGGTATAAAGTAAAACTCTCTATGTTGTCAATTGATGAGTCGAAAGGAAAAGAAAAGAAAGTCGCAGTTCATCTGTATGTTCGGGCAAAGGATTTTAAAGGAGCGGTCAGCAATGTTGAAGCCCATATGAGTACTTCTGCAATGGATTATACGATTGCTTCAGTTTCGGAAACCGCAATTATGGACGTGTTTGATTATAAGCCGAGAGAATAGTATGTCAGCTATAGGAAACGCACTAAAGTCTCTAAGAGCCGAACTTCCAAAGGAAGTAACTTTAGTTGCTGTATCAAAATATCATCCCATTGAAGATTTAATGGAGGCATACAATGAAGGGCAGCGGGATTTTGGAGAGAATATTGTTCAGGAACTTAGAAATAAGCGGGATAAAATGCCAGAAGATGTACGGTGGCATTTTATTGGACACCTGCAAACAAACAAAGTTAAATATATTGCTTCATATGTAAGCCTGATTCATTCTGTTGACTCTTTGAAATTGCTGTTTGAAATTAATCGGCAAGGACAGAAGTGTGGTCGTATAATAGATTGCTTGTTGCAGGTACATGTGGCAAAAGAAACAACGAAGTTTGGTTTTTTTCCAGAAGAATGTGTGGCAATGTTAAGCGGATTGGATTTAGACACAGTTCCTAACGTAAGATTCCGTGGCATAATGTGTATGGCGACAAACACGTCTGACGAAGAACTTGTCAGACATGACTTTATAGAAGCAAATCGTTTTTTTGATGATATTAAATGCGCTTTTTTTGCAGACAAAGATGATTTTAATATCCGTTCTTATGGTATGAGTGGTGACTATTCTATTGCTATACAGGAAAATAGCAATATGGTACGGGTCGGTACCCGTATTTTTGGTCCCAGAAAATATTAATATTTAATAGATTATTACAGTGTCATTGTCCTTCCCTTTTTTTGTCGCAAAAAGAATGTGCCGTTCAAAAGGTGAATTTAGCCATGCTTCATCTTTAGGGGTAAATATCGCCACTGTGGGTGTGGCAATCGGAGTCGCTGTAATGATTGTTTCCATTGCTGTCGTTTATGGTTTCAAGAATGAAATCAAGAATAAGGTTACAGGGTTTGGGGCTGATATACAAGTTGTTAATTCTGATGGAGTTCAAGCTGCAGAGAATGGTAGGGTGGTTTACTCCAAAAAATTCTTTGAAGACATTGGCCATGTTGATGGTGTTAAACATATACAAAAAATTACACAAAAAACATGTGTTTTCAAAACCGATGACGAATTTAAAGGAGTAGTGCTTTACGGGATTGGTGATGATTTTGACAGCCGATTCATTTCATCCCACATGTTGTATGGTACTATGCCGCGGTTTACTGAATTTGAATCATTGGATGCAATTGTTATAAGTAATAAGATTGCCAAAGAATTGGACTTAAAAGTTGGTGATAGGGTTTTTTCGTATTTCTTTGATAATGATATAAAAACTCGTCGTTTTTTTGTTAAAGGCATATATGAAACAAATCTTTCTTTATTTGATGACAATGTAATCTATGCTAATATTAATGTGGTCAATCGCCTAAACGGTTGGGGTAATAAAGATTGCTCCAATATAGAAATAACTGTTGATGACTTTAATCAAAACGAAGAAATTGCGGATCGAATTGCTGATGTTTTACCAGAAAAGCCTGATGTAAATGGGTGTTTTTATGCTGTGTATAGCGTTGCTGAGTTATTTGGCTCCATTTTTGACTGGCTTAAGTTGCTTGATCTTAATATATGGGTTATTCTTGCACTGATGACGTGTGTTTGTTGTTTTACTATCATTAGTGGCTTGTTGATACTAATTTTGGAAAAAACTTCTACCATAGGATTACTGAAGGCTGTCGGTGCAAGAAGTGGTCTAATTCGCAAAATATATGTTTTTTATGGTATGTATATAATTTGCAAAGGGCTTATACTTGGTAATGTTGTTGGGTTAACACTTTCATTCCTTCAATATAAATGGCATATTGTTGGTTTGGATCCGTCAAGTTATTACGTCGATTTTGTTCCAATTTCTTTTAATTGGGAGGGCTTGTTGTTCCTCAACTTTTCAACTCTATTTTTGGGGTGTTTGATATTGTATATTCCAACTGTGATTATTGCACACATTAAGCCTGTAAGTGTACTAAAATTTGATTAGTTTTTTCCGCTTTGTTGCAAATAGAGTAGGAAACTATTTTTTTTCACGAAAAGGCTTGCCGATTTTAAAAAAAGCATTAACTTTGCATCGCAAAACAAAAACGGGGTGTAGCGCAGTCCGGTTAGCGCACCTGCTTTGGGAGCAGGGGGTCCCAGGTTCGAATCCTGGTACCCCGACATTAAAAATTGTGTCGTAATTAAGTTTACGGCGCAATTTTTTTGTATGCTCGGCACGGGCATTGTCGGTGCTCACAGGTCAGCCGGTATAAGGGCTCAGTGGAAATTTAGTGGGGATAAGCATAAATCTTTGCAAGTCTATATAGAAAGAATTTTGGACGGGCCCAGAAAAATGGGTTTGTCAAGACTAAAAGTTGCCTACCATCGAGATTTTTTTATTCCGCTAAGTTAGTGAACTTGTGTCCACTAAGTTAGCGGACACAAGTTCGCTAACTTAGCGGACACTGGTCTACTAGTTAGCGGAATGACTTTTGCTATGTTTGTGGCGTTTCTAAACTGTTTTCGTGTGTGCTTGTGTGCGTTTGTTCTCTGGTGTACAATTTGTGAGGCAGTGTCTAAAGAGTATGTGTAAAGAAAAGGGCAATATTTTTTCTAATAGTTCTCTATTCTGCATGTTCTTTTTTATAGATTATAAATTGTTGTGCGCTTTGGTTGCGTTATCGTGTAAATTATATTCGCGTACTCTAAAAAAAACATTATTCTGTTATTGATTATCAAGTTTATTCTCTAATTTTGTATTTGCAAAAGGAAAGTTGGCAGAGTGACCGAATGCGCTGGACTCGAAATCCGGTATACTCTTTATGGGTATCGGGGGTTTGAATCCCTCACTTTCCGCAAGTTGTTAAGATTCATCTGTGGGTGAATCTTAATTTATTAATTTTCAAAGATATTTTTCAATAAAAAAAACGAGATACATATTAACAACGGCAGTTGGTGTCATAGTTTCTTTGTATTTAACCTTATTATTGCTTGTGTCGTTGCCTGTTGTTAAACGCTGGACAACATGTAAGTTCAAAGAATTATTAAGTAATACAATAGGAAGTAGGGTTGATGTGTCCTCAGTTTCCGTTGATTTATTTAATTCCGTTTCGGTTGATGGCTTGCTGATTTATGACCGACAAGGGGAAAAAATGTTGGATATTAATAGAACGGTTCTTTCTGTTGATCTATTGCCGTTAGTGAACGGAGTCTTGCGCATATCTTCTGTTAAGATTTTAAATGGGGATTTGAGGCTTACCAAAGAAAGCTCTGATTCTGAGTACAACTGTCAATTTCTTATTGATAGTTTGTCATCAAAAGATGAAAACGGGGGAATTGAGATGCAACTCAGGGCTGTCGTTGCAAAAAATTTAAGGATTAGTTATGATGTCTATGATGAGCCAGCTAAAAAAACTTTTTTCGATAATAATCATATTCGAATTGATAATCTTAATTGTAGTATTCTTTTTGAAAATATAGAGAAAAATGTTTTTTTTGCGAGAGTTAGGAGTCTGAATTGTAATATAGGAAAAGACATTTCGATAAAACAATTTTATGCTCGTGTTTGTGCGGATAAGAAAAAAAACAGTTTGAATGTTGATTTGAAAAATGGTGTTTTTGCAACATCTGACATTCTTGCCTCGCTGCACAATTCCAGGTTCTTGATTCGCACAGATATGCTAAGCCAGTCTTTTCCCTCCTTGCTGACGAAAATGAATTTACGTGCAGATGTTAAAGTGGTGAATCGCAGAAATTATGATTTGTCCTTTGATTTTGCCAACTCTCGAAATAATGCGGAATTTCCGATTGAAACCAGATTGTCTGTTTTGTCAGAAGACAGGCAGTTGGTAAAGGCTCATGCTTTCATGTCATCTGTCGACAATGTTTGCATGCATGGCGAATACGATGTAAACTTAATAAAGAAGGATGTAACTCCCCTTTTTTACTTGTTGAAATGCGAAGATGTGCTTGATTCCTCTTTCTTTGACAACTTGCGGACTTTGGAACAAAAGGCTTCTTTTAAATTTTATAAATCAAATTTACAATGGACTGGTTATACAAAGACGAATCTTGGAGAGTTGGCACTTGATTTTAATGCAAATCGGGAGAAGGTTTCTTATTCTCTTAATCTGAAAGATTTTGTTTATCCTATCCTGTTTAATAACCATAATTTTAGCCTTTCTGATGCTAAATCTGACGGCGTGGTAAAATTTAAAAGTGGAGATTATGCTGCTATTACAAAATCTTTTGCAAATCATCGTCTTACGGATGTTAGTTTTGATGTAAATGTTCTTGTAGATAATTTGCAGTCATCCTTGTTGAATGTCAATAGATTACAAACGTCTGTAGATTATGATAACGATATAGCAAATGTAACTCTAAATGTGACAGATCCTAAATTAAAGGCTTCATGTGTTGCTAATGTTTGTGTATCTAAAGTACTTGATGCGATGTCGTGTGTAGGCAGGTGTCAAGATGGGAATCAAAAAAGGGGAGATGGCAACCCTGAGGCTCCGGTTTTTATTACAGGTACTGTAGATGATATTAACGCAGAACTATTAAAACCTTACATAAATAATTCTGCTCTAAGTTCTTTTAAAGCAAATAGTGTGCAGTTCGTTTATTCTGACAGACGCAACTTCTCCGTATTATTAAATGGTTTTTCTTCAATATTCAAAGACGGAGCAATTAAACACTTTAACAAGTTTTCTCTTGTTTCCAAATCTACCCCCTCTGTTCAGCAAATTAAAATGCTGGCGGATAGTTGTATGGGCGAGTTGGTGACAAATATGAGTTTTTCGGATATATATAATGTTAGTATTCGACACCTTGTAAATCATTTTCCGTCTTTAGGTGAGGGGGAAAAAATGATAGATTCTGGCCCTGCCAATGGTTTCGCAAATTTGAAGATGGAAGTTTTACCAGGGGCTTTTATGTTGGATTTATTTAAGAGTGATGTCGAAGTATGCTCCCCTGTATACATTGATGCAAGAATTTCGCATATTGACCAAAGTTCTGGATTGTCGATTGTTGCACCCTGCTTGAAATACAAAAGTGCTGGTTATAACGATGTTAGTTTCTATTATAAGAGCAGACCAGACTCTTTGTTGGGAGCTGTTATGTTTTCAAAGCTAATCGGAAATTCTGTTGTTCGTATAGAGTCATCTTTTAATGGTGATAAAGATGTTTTGCTTAACGATTTGAGATGGGAGAAACGTAATAAAACGGGCACTTATGGCTCTCTTTTGACGAAATCTGTGCTGACCCGCAACGCAGACAATCGTATCTGTTGTGACTTGGAAGTCCTGCCAAGCAAGTTTTTTATTAAAGATACTTTGTGGAACATATCGCCATGTAATGTCTCGTTTTGTGATAATAAAATTACTGTAAACAAGTTCAGTGTTTCACGCCTAAAACAATTTTTGAATTTTAGTGCATCGTTATCAGACAAGTCTAAAGACGTCTATGTAGACTTTAACGATGTTGAGATTTCATATATTTTAGGGCTGTTGAATTTTTCGCCAGTAGAGTTTAGCGGAAGAGCTTCGGGCGTTGTTCAAAGTACAGAATATGAGAATGTTATGAAAGCGAGTTTGGGCGTTAAGAATTTTTGCTTCAATACAGGCCCTATGGGTGAACTCGACCTGAATAGTATCATAGATTTAAACAAAAAAACAATTGGCTTAAATGCCAAGACGCATTATTCTGCTGACGATTCTACTCTTATAAACGGTTCGGTAGATATTGGTGAAAACAAGTTGGATTTGTCAATAAAGTCTGAAAAGACAAATCTGCAGTTTCTTAACAAATATGTTAGGGGATTTGTCTCTGATTTAGAGGGAACGGTTTCTGGTGATTTTCGTCTATTTGGAGATTTGAAGTATGTCAACATGGAGGGGAGTCATAGGATTAATTATATGAAGTTTAGGCCGAAGATGCTTAATGTGCTTTATTCGTTTGAGAATGATAGTCTACATATTAGACCAGACACAATAGATTTTAACGGTATGGTTTTGCACGACCCGTATGGTAACTCGGCAAAAATCAGTGGTTCTTTAAACCATCATTCATTGTTTAACTTTGATTATAATTTTAAATTTTTATTAGACAATTTGTTACTGATAAATTGGGAGAAGTCTCCATCACGTTCATTTTGGGGGCAGATTTTTACAGACGGCCCAATTAAAATACATGGCGATTTTGATAAAGTGCATATAGGAGGCGAGTTGTCTACTTCGGGTGTTCATGGACAATCTATGCTATATTATAATTCGGAATCGTCTTCTTCTTATGATGAAGAAAAAAAATACATTCGTTTTGTTGGCAGGAATGATGATTATCTTTATGGTGGAGATGAGAAAAAACGGTATACGTTAAAAGATAACAACACAGACGTCTATATGAATTTCAAGTTTAATGTAAATTCTAATGCTTCACTTAATATTATAACAGACCCGGTGACTGATGACTATATGGTGCTTAATGGTAGTGGGCCTCTTAGTTTGAACTATTATAATAAAGGCCGTTTCCTTATTAATGGAGTTTATACAATAGAAGGTGGCTCTTATAAGTTGACGATAAAAGATGTTATACGAAAGAATTTCGCAATTCAACCTGGTGGATATTTGCGTTTTAATGGTGATTTGTCTGAAGGAGATATAAGTATCAAGGGAGTCCACAAGATTAATTCTGTTTCATTAAGCGATTTAAATGTTGGCGCATCTCGTTCAAACAGTACTGTTGGAGCTGATTGCATTTTAAACTTTACAGGTAAGACGTCAGAGCCGAAAGTCTCGTTTGGATTAGATTTTCCAAATGCAAATTCAGATGAAAATAAAATTATTAAGAACATCCTTCTGACAGAGGAAGACCGCAATATGCAGGCAATATATCTTCTGAGTATCGGACGATTCTATACTTATAATTATAATTCTGTTAATACTTCTGGACAAAGCCAATCTTCTGTCGCAATGAATTCATTTCTTGCGGGAACTCTGAGTGGACAGATTAATAATTTGCTTCAAGATGCTTTTCATGTCGATAATTGGAATTTTGATACCAATATAGCTACAGGGCGCATGGGGTGGACAGATATGGAAGTTCAGGGGGCTTTGTCAGGCAAAATGTTCAATAATCGTTTGCTATTCAATGGAAATATTGGATATAGGGATCAGATTACAAGCTATAGTAATAATTTTGTCGGTAATTTTAATCTAAGATGGTTTTTGAATAATTCAGGGTCTGTCAGTCTTAAGGCTTATAGTGAAACGAATGATCGATATTTCACAAAATCAACATTGACCACACAAGGTGCAGGCATAATGTTCAGAAAGGATTTTTATAGATTACACAACATCTTTTTCAGATCTAAAAAATAAACTGACTGGTTTTGCAAACTGCGGTATTAATTTTTCTTAATTTCCTTTGCTGATTTTTTTTTTCTTATTAAATTTGCGATTGGAAAAATTGAAGAGGTGTAATACACTTTTTCTGTCTTATTTTTGTTATGAAAATTCTTAAAATAATTGCTTTAGTATCTGTAGCCTTTGTTTCTCCTTCTTTTGTTTGCGCCCAAGATTTAATGGCGAGAGAAGCAACGAGTGATTTCCAGTTGAAGTCGTCTGCTACAGTAAAAATAATTGAACAGTTTCAGAAGAAGGAGGAAATTGCTAAGATAAATAATATTTACGGAAACGTTTGGGATAATGATGGTGTTAATGTATATAAAGGCATGGTCAAACCAGAAAAACTCGTGATAGATTTGCGTGATTTCAGCATGCCCATCAAAAGTCGTATAATCACTTCCAATTACGGTTATCGCAAACGCTTTCATCGCAATCATTACGGAATAGACATCAAGGGGTATACTGGTGATACTATATATGCTGCATTTTCTGGCAAAGTCAGAGTTCGTAAATACAACGCTGGGGGGTTTGGTTATTATATTGTAATACGCCATAATAATGGATTGGAAACAGTATATGGTCATCTTTCCAAACAGTTGGTGGTAGAAAATCAAGAAGTCAAGTCTGGCCAGCCTATAGGTCTTTGCGGAAATACGGGTCGTTCTTTTGGTAGCCACCTACATTTTGAAACAAGAGTGTTAGGGGAGTCTATAAACCCTGCTTTGATGTTTGATTTCGCAGAACAGGATGTAAAATCTGATTTCTATACATACAGATCAAAGGAGAATAAGTCTATGCCTATTGCTACACCTATTAATAGTGCCGCTGGTTCTATAGAAGAGGCTTCAGACAATGAAAGCAATCACAACGAAGTTTCTTATAGCAGCAGTAAGCATTCTGCTGACAGAATCCGTACAAGCAATGGGACTTCTAAAAAACACAAAGTCAGACAAGGGGAGAATCCAAGCAGCATAGCAAAAAAATATCACATGACTGTTTCGGAACTCTGTAAATTAAATAGGGGCCTTAATCCGGCCCGTCTCCAACCTGGGCAGACCTTGATTGTGAGGAAATGAAAAGACATGAAATAGTTTTTTAAAAGTTTTTCTGGAGATGTTGCTTTTTGCAAAGTCTACTTTTTTTTCGATATACTGATGCTGTTTTATGAGTGTTATTGTTTTGTAAACTATGACCCTGATAGTCTGTAAAATCATTAAACCCAAAACGGTCATTAGGTCGTAAATGATATCTTTTTCCTGACTTCGTCATTGCGTACCCCAAAAATTCTCGTCAAAGAGTTTTGCTATTTTCTGATGCCTATCCATCAGCATGGTCTGTGTATAGATATCCTTGTTCAGAGGTAGCTTAATTTGTATTGTTGTGATAGTCTTTGCCAATGCAAGCACCTTGTCTACGCTCATCTTAATATCAGAGACCTTCAGCCTACGCTCTAACTCCTTGTACACTTTTAAAGCCACAAAGCAGATACATATATGAGCTTCAATGCGCTTGCGCGTAAAATGAAACATAGGACGTATCTCTATCTTTGATTTGGCTATACGAAAAGCCCGTTCCACATGCCACAGGTTGTGATATGCTGTGTATACATCCTGTATCGGTATATCTGTATTGGTAAGGTACCCTTTGAGACCATCCCAGCGAGAATCATCAGCGATACGGTCATAATTTATGGCAACTTTCACTTCACCATCCATGGATAAAAATTTATTGTAACCTCTTTTGTTGATGTTGCCTTTCGTGAGCGCACCGCGCTTGTAAGCCTTTTCCAATCTGCGTATTCCCTTTTCCCGGTTGTAGGCATCTTTCTTTGCGCGGTCATCGGTATAACCGACCAAGAGACGACGTCCGCCACCTTTGTCATATTCAACCATCTGGCTGTCACGCTTGGGTTGTTCCAGTATCCAGTCTTTCACTTCTTGGCTTTCATTCTTTATCTTCGCACCTATGATATATTTGTAGCCGTGCGACTCGAGTTCCGCTATGTTGGCACTATTCATCAGACCAGAATCTGCCACGACCACAAAGTTTTCCAGTCCGTATTTGCTTATAAACTCGTTTATCGTCGGCAGCATCGTGTGCCCTTCATACTTATTACCCTCATGGATGCAAT